>Ga0207420_1000041_pt1 | contig 294719 bp, 264 predicted proteins | sample ThiBio_inoc_biof_FD_183941 | JGI IMG/M metagenome (GOLD analysis project Ga0207420, IMG submission 183941) | Wastewater bioreactor microbial communities from Cape Town, South Africa - Thiocy_inoc_biof (SPAdes) | ecosystem: Engineered > Bioremediation > Thiocyanate > Unclassified | place: South...
TTTCGGCCACCAATTCCGATGTTCTCAAAAAAGTGGCCGATTTGCACCGGAATCACTGGCCGATTTGTTCCAGAATCGGTGGCCGATTTACATCGGATTCACTGGCCGATTTGCACCGGATTATGCAACCGACAGGTAGAATTGGAATGGCTGGATTTTACAGCATCATTAATCGCATCTGGAGAAACGTCACAAAGTATAAAATCTTCCTTAGATGAATACCTAAAAGATAGACTCTCAATCGGCAGTGATGCTGTTCGTGGAAGTCGTGGAAAAACGATTTCCATCTTATTAAGCATTTGGGTCACAGTTCCTAAGCACCTCACAAAATTACGAGATGATGCATTACTTTTGATGAGACATTTATCTGCGAGCGAGCACCTGGCTTTGCATTGGGGAATGACTATGACAGCCTACCCGTTTTTTGGTGTTGTATCTGACACAGCCGGTCGAATGCTCGGCCTCCAAGAAATGGTAAGTACATTAATATTGAAAAATCGGATGCGTGAAATATATGGACATCGCGAACAAGTTTTACGATCTACACGCTTTGTTCTATACTCATTCACTCAATGGGGTGTTTTGATTGAAACTTCTGAAAGAGGTGTATATCGATTATCTGAAACGAAAAGTCTTAAGGACCATCAGTTGCAAGATTGGTTAATTAAGGCTTTTCTTATTAGTGAAGGAAAAACTCTAGCGCCAGTAAACACTATTATTCGTTCACCCAAGTTATTCCCCTTTAAGTTTGAAGAACCTTTCCGATCTGAGAATAGCTCTGATCTGGAATTTTTTCGCCAAGGTTTGGATGAAGAAATGGTCATGCTAAAGTAATAACAGATGATAGATTTTTATGCCAACAAAAAATAATAAGGTTGATATTAGAACGGGCTTCGACAAATATCGAAGCCCGTTCCTTTTAGATTCCAAATCCCATCTGTCCCTCCGGAATTACCTCCTTTCTTCGTGTCCGCCTGACCACCAACGTCTTCTGGCTCACCCAATCATCCCAAGTCATTACTTTCGGACCAGGTATGATCACTGCGCTCGGAATCGTTAGGCAACCCATCGGATTGTGGCTGACTTGCAGGTCATCCGCAAACAGGGTCTGTAAGCCGGATAGCTTCGCCCCATCCAGCACATCACGCGCTAGCTGAGTCAAGAAGTCGCCTTCCTCTTCAGGTACAATTGCTCCTCCGACCTCATCCCCATAAACGAGCTGCGCGGCTTTCATCTTTTTTCCCATCAAAGCCAGCGCTGTTGCTTCCATCGCTGACGAGTACACCGAGAAAATCGCTTTGACCGGCTGGGTCTGTCCCAAACGCCATACACGTCGCACGCTTTGCCACAACGTATAGAGTGAATATTCGATTTCGAAGAACACCACGGTTGAGAATTGCACCAGGTCGAGGCCTGTTTCTATAAACCGAGGGTTAATCTCCTATCTTGCACATCGAGGTTGGCTTCCGCCGGGGTTAAAGGACGGTAGTTTGCCAAAACCGGTGGCTGTTTCTCACCCGGTTTTGCAGTAAAGAGCTAAGCGCTGAGTTCTGAGTTGTAATTCAGGAAGCCCGCATTCCCAACCGCATAATCATAAGGGTAAGCTGCACGAGTTAGTTCGTGACCGAGATCCTCCCTGGCTGGTAGTCCACTCCCGTCCTTATGGGCAGCGATGACTATTTTGGCCTCTTTTTGCCTGGCGATGATGCGGTTCACTTTTTCGCGCAGGTATTTGTCTTCGTATACATTCATGTGATCCTCCTTTGGGGTTATGAGATTTATTACCAACGTTTATGTAGAAAGAATTAGCCAACGTTCAAGCTATTCTGCTAGCATGTGCAATACAGAATGGCAAAGAAATACTTCTGCGCAAGCCTGGGTATTCTTTTGCTATTCTGCATGTTAACTATCCCGGGGAGAGATTCGATAAAATTACTCATTGACGTTCCAGTAACTGGAAGGTCTATAATGTTATGAGAAAAAGGAGGCTGTCTTGAAAATTCAAGAGCTATCCAAGGCAACGGGTGTGCCAGCCAAGACAATCCGTTTCTACGAGGAATCTGGGGTCTTGCCATTACCGGCACGTACCCCGAACGGTTACCGCGATTATCACCAGTCGGACATTGATCGATTACAGCTGGTTGCAGGTGCACGACGCCTGGAGCTCTCTCTGGATGATATCCGGGAAATTCTTGCCCTCAGGGATCAGCGAGAAGCACCCTGTCGCACTTTGTTGGATCGAATCCAGCAAAAAGCGGATGAGGTTGCCGAAAGGATTATGGCTCTGCAACATCTTGAAGCAGAACTTCGAGAATTGCATGCTATAGGTCTTACTTTTCCAACCGATGATGTGGACGGCAAGAATTGTGTTTGTCACCTCGTCAGTGAAAGGTAAGTTGATTGAGTTAAAGGAGACTAATAATGGCAAAGAAAAGAATTGAGCTTGATGTTCGTGGCATGACGTGCAGTTCATGTGCAGTTCACGTAAAAAAGAGTTTATTATCTGTTCCGGGAGTGGAAAACGCAGACGTGCCCGGTTGGGAATCCGGAAAAGCGACTGTAATAGCCGATGAAAAGGTCGAATCAAAAGATCTGAGCAGTGCAGTCGCCAACGCCGGTTATCATACATCCGTAAAGACCGTCCAGAATCTGGAAGCTCCGTCTGGCTTAGAACTGGCCAGTCAAGAAAAGGTTGATTTTGATCTATTGGTCATTGGCGGTGGTTCCGGCGGCTTTGCTGCAGCAATCAAGGGTGAAGAGCTTGGCTACCGGGTTGGCCTCATCAATGGCGGGACGATTGGCGGTACCTGCGTGAATGTGGGCTGTGTGCCCAGTAAAACCCTCATCCGGGCAGCAGAAGCCTGGTATAAGGCCGGACACCATCCCTTCTCGGGGGTAACTACTTCTCAAACGAACCTCGATTGGCCTGCAGTTCGGGACCAGAAGGATGAATTGGTACAAAATTTGCGCCAAAAGAAGTATGTGGATGTTTTGGATGCTTATCCAAACATCAAGTTGATCAAAGGCTATGCTACGTTTTCAGCCGATGGGTCGGTGCATGTGGGAGAGCAATCCTACCGGGCGCATCGTTATGTGATTGCTACCGGTGCTCAACCGCGAATCTTGCCAATTCCTGGCCTAGCTGAAGCCCGGCCGCTCACCAGCACCACCCTGATGGACCTGAAGGTATTGCCGAAATCGCTCATCATATTGGGCGGACGTGCCGTAGCCCTGGAATTAGGACAAACCATGGCCCGTCTGGGTGTAAAAGTGCTCATCCTGCAACGCAGCACCCGTCTGGTGCCTGAACACGAACCGGAAATTGGCCGTGCCATTCAGGAATACTTGGAGCAGGAGGGAATCGCCATCCTCACAGGTGTTCAAATAGAACAGGTGAGTCGTGAGGGAGAAGTGAGCACTGTTCATGCAAAGTTGATGGGACAATTCCGGACGTTTGAAGCAGACCAAATCCTGGTCGCTTTGGGACGCCAGCCAAATACTGAGGGCATGGGACTGGATCAGGTTGGCGTGAGACTGGACCAGATTGGCGCGATCCTCATCAACGAGTATCAACAAACATCCAATCCGTCCATTTATGCTTCAGGTGATGTAACCCCAAACCCGGATTACGTGTATGTGGCAGCAGCAAGCGGCAGTCTGGCAGTGATCAACGCCATGAATGGCAACCAGCATCCCCTGGATTTGTCCGCTTTGCCGGGAGTCATTTTTACCGACCCACAAATAGCAACGGTTGGCCTGACAGAATCCCAAGCCAAACAACAAGGATACGAAGTAAAGACAAATACATTGCCTTTAGAGTATGTTCCCCGTGCATTGGCCGCCAGAGACGTGCGTGGTCTCATCAAAATGGTCACAGATAAAAGATCCGGGAAGATCCTGGGAGTTCATATGCTGGCAGCAGAAGCCGGCGAGGTGATCCAAACAGCGACCCTGGCAGTCAAGTTTGGGCTGAAGGTGTCCGATCTGACCGAAACGCTCTTCCCTTACCTCACGCAAGTTGAGGGGTTAAAGCTAACAGCCCTAACCTTTACAAAGGATATTGAAAAACTTTCTTGTTGTGCCGGCTAATAGTCATAATTCGCCTTCAAAAGAGCCCATTTTCGTTTACTGGAAACAAAAGTGAACTAAAAGGAGTTAACGCAAGGTAGTTAATAAATGGTTACATATTGACAGTTTGCTACAACGAAGTAAATTACAAGTGAAATTTGGACCCTCGTTGAATATGGATGCTCCTGTCCTTTACATCGAGGATTGCTTCGCCTAGAGTAAGAACTCGGTAGTTAGCTAACACTTGGGGTAGTTTCTCACCCGATTTTGCAGTAAACAGGTAAGCTCCGAGTTCCGAATCGTACTTAAGGAACCCGGCTTTACCAACTGCATAATCGTATGGGTAAGCTGCCCGTGTCAGTTCCTGACCGAGATCTTCTCTCGCAGGTAAGCCACTGCCATCCTTATAAGCAGCGATAATGATCTTGCCCTCCTTCTGCCTGGCAATAATACGGTTCACCATTTCACGCAGGTATTTGTCTTCGTATACATTCATGTGATCCTCCTTTGGATTAGATATGGATTGAATAACCAACGTTTGTTTGAAGAAAGAGCCAACGTTTTTGTGCCAGTAGTGAAATGCCATACAGAACAGCAAAAAAGGGTCGGAAACGAAATGTTTGTGAACCTTTTTTACGGTCCTGTGGTTGATCAAATTGACATCGAGGGTGATACAGATAACTTTCTGAGAGTACAGTTATGGTGTTTTAATAGTTATTAAAACCCCCCATTCTATTAAAACTGATTGATTGTCCATCTTGTTTTTAATGAAAACATATGTTTTAATAAGTATTAAAAGAGGTTATTATGTTAAAAGAAGCAGATGTCTCTAAAAAAGGATTGCTTGCATTCAAGGAATGCCTTTCGGTTGTGCCATCCCTTACAATCGATTCCATAGAGGAGCTACCTGCTAAAGACATGCCTGATTATCAAGCGATTGTTCGTGGGGAGGGATTCAAACAGATCGTTTACCTTGAAATAAAAACTCTGGGAACTCCAAAAAGCACAAGAGAGGCAGTCAATTTACTCGTGAGACGGATTCAAAATGACCCCGCATCCTATGGGATATTTGTTGCACCTTACATAGCCCCTAGATCAGCTGCCATTTGCAAGGAATCTGGAATCGGGTATGTCGATTTATCTGGAAATTGTTCTATTGCTTTCCAACAGATTTTTATCAATCGAGAAAAATCGGGGAATCAATTTCCTTTCAAAACGGGTCTATCATCGATCTACTCGCCAAAATCCGAACGTATATTGCGCGTTTTACTCGTTTACCCGTATCGAACCTGGAAAGCAATCGATCTTGCGAAAGAAGCTCAAGTCAGTCTTGGTATGATCACTCAGGTAAGTAAAAAATTGATTGAGGAAGAATGGCTGAAAAAGACATCGCAAGGTATCTCATTAACCCAACCAGAAAATCTATTAGTAGATTGGAGTAATCACTACACCATTAAACGCAATGTCCAAAACAATTACTACTCAATGAAGCCGCTGCAAGATTTAGAAATTGAGATTGCGGATACATGCAACAAGATGAACATTTCTTATGCCTTGACTGGTTTTTCGGCGAGCAATCGTTTGGCCCCAATGGTTAGGGGTCAACGTGCAATGATATATGTCAGTCGGAATATTGATTTGGTGGCCGAAAAAGTTGGCTTGAAACCCGTCGAAAGTGGAGCCAACATCATTTTGATTCAACCATACGATGATGGTGTATTTTGGAACGCCAAGTCGATCGGTGATCTAGAAATCTCCGAACCGGTTCAGGTTTATCTTGATCTGAAACGTTACCCAGGACGTGGTGAAGAAGCAGCAGATTTTCTATTTAGAGAGGTGATTAATTCAAGATGGCAACAACTAAAAATGAATATGATCGCCTCCTAGTAGAGGCTGCGCACAGGGTGCTTCTGGAAGTTGCTCGGCTTTTGTATGACTACCGAGATGGAATTGTGTTGGTAGGTGGTTCTGTTCCTGGATTATTATTTGACCAGGATGTTTCAGAACACATTGGAACAATTGATGTTGATGTCGCACTAGATCAAAATACCATCCAGGAAGTCGGTTACCGATCCATCATGCAATTGCTTTCCAAACGAGGATATATTCAAGGGGATCAACCGTTTATTTTTTATCGTACTTTACAGGTTGACGATCAAGAGATTACTGTTGAAGTGGATTTCTTGGCCGGCGAATATGGAGGGACGAGCAAGAAGCACAGAACGCAGATCGTTCAAGATATGCATCCCAGAAAAGCGCGTGCTTGTGATCTTGCCTTTCTAAACCCTATTCAAATAACGATAGAGGGTACTTTGCCAGAGGGTGGAAAGGATCGGGCTTCCATTCAAGTTGCTTCGATTGTCCCATTTCTCATAATGAAAGTGCAGGCTTTGAATAGTAGACTCAAAGAAAAAGATGCCTACGATATTTATTATTGTTTAACTAATTTTCCGAATGGGATGGATGCATTAGTTGAGGCATTCCGAACATTTCCTGATCATCCTTTGATATATGAGGGATTAGCGATTTTGTCTGAAAAATTTTCAGCTTCAGATTCAGTTGGTCCTGTATTTGTAACCAATTTTCTGGATGAAAATGATCCAGAGACTCGAGCACAGATCCAAAGAGACGCATATGAACGTGTGCAATATTTATTGAATTCACTTCTTGCCTGAACTGTTAATCACCTAGGGAATCAAAAGCCATCAATGGAGGGAGCCATAACTCCCTCCATTTTTTTACCTTCCATCGATATGCATGGGCATTAATACGTATAAATTCTCCTCATCTCCTGTTGAATGGAGTACCGCCGGTGTGTTGTGGGCATTCGCCTCAATGGTCACTTTTTTGGTAGTGATGGCTTCCAACCCATCTTGCAAGAATTTCACATTGAATGCGATCTCTAATTCCTGTCCTTCAACCGTGGTATCAAGCTCTATCTCACTGGCATTTGTCTTGCCAGATCCAGCCGACAATTTGACCTTCCCTGATTGATCAGCTCCGGGTTGAAAGTGAAACCGCACCGCATTGCTACCGTCTGCCTTTAGCAGGTAGAAACGGGATGGTCTTGTTTGCCTTTGTAGTTCTTAAAATCCGCAACACATTTTTCAGGGTAGAAGCTGTAAAACTCAGGGGCTAACGGCAGATCAGCTTTGCAGACCGCCAGGCTATCAGCAAATATTTTGGTATTAATCCGAGCGCTGTATCAAATCATGATCAGGAGTATCTTTACGCCACCAGGAGTTTAACCTCTGCGCCAGGATGGGAACCTTCTTTGGCAGGTACACATTAGGTGTGGGGCACAAAAAAACGAAATTAGACCAAACAAATTAGCTTTATTAAGACCGCTTCAACTCGCGCAAACTAGCTAACAAGATCTGCCAGTAGAAGGTTTACGATAGAATTCGTCATTTAAGAATTGTATAATAAAGCTATCAATGGATGATTTTTTACGATTATTCGGATTGATGAAAGGAGCGGGGATAGAATAAGTTTTAAAAATTTATAAAAACTCTTGATAACAGTTTCTAATGCTTCAGTTAATATTTAAGTAAAGGAGAAAATCAATGTTTAAGAAGCGCTCGAATTATACGTTGTTCGCCATTTTGGCGGTCATGGCTATGCTGTTTGCTGCTTGCAGCCCAAAAGCTACGGCAACACCTACGACTGCCCCGGTTGCTACCAGTGAAGGCACTACTGCTACTGAGATGACTACAGGTTTTTCTGTCGGTGTGGTACTTCCCACCAAGGATGAACCGCGCTGGATCCAGGATGAGACCCGCTTCAAAGATGCTTTCAAAGCTGCCGGATTCGATGTCCAGATTCTCTTCAGTCAGGGCAATTCCGCAGTTGAAAAAGCAAACGTTGAATCCCTCATCTCTCAGGGTGTCAAAGTAATCGTCATTTGTCCGCAGGATGCTACTGCCGCAGCCGCCGCTGCCCAGGAAGCCCGGGATGCAGGAGTCAAGGTAATTTCTTATGATCGTCTGATCCGGGAAACTCCTGCAGTTGATTACTACGTGACCTTTGATAGTGTCTCGGTTGGTGAAGCTCAGGGTAATTACCTGATTGAAAAAGCCACCGGTACCGGCAATCCGCTTTATCTGTATGCTGGAGCTGCCTCAGACAACAATGCCTTCCTCTTCTTCCAGGGTGCCTGGAATGTGCTGCAGCCCAAGATTGCTGATGGCACCTTTGTCATCAAGAACTCAAGCGAAGCTGTTGCATTACAGGCCAAGCCGACATTGACACGTGACGAGATGGGTAAAATTATCGGACAGGTAACCACTGACTGGAAGTTTGATGTGGCCAAGAACCTGGCCGAGGCCAACCTGACGGCGGCTTCTGCTGCCGACAAAGGCAACGTCTTTATTCTTGCTCCGAATGATGGCACAGCCCGCTCCATTGCCGATACATTTGCTGCCGACAAAGCTGTCACCAGCTATGTAATTACTGGCCAGGATGCGGAAGAAGCTTCCATCCAATACATCATCGATGGCAAGCAGTCCATGACCGTGCTTAAGGATGTGCGCACACTCGTTGCGGATGCGATCACTGCCGCGGTTGCCTATCTGAATGGTAAAACGCCTGATGCGACCACAACCTACAACAACGGTGTCATTGATGTGCCTGCGAAACCATCCGCAGTCGTCACCGTCGATAAAAGTAACGTCAAGGCTGCCGTGATTGACTCTGGCTATTGGCCGGCTGCTGACTTTACCGGATTACAATAATACTTCTCAGTTAGTCGAAACAGGAATAGTGGTGAAAAACCATCACTATTCCTGTAATTTATTTGCTATCTTTCATGTGATTTACTATAATCAACAATAACTACTATTAAGAATCTGAGTTATTAAATAAATAGATGGCAGAAGATCGCTATCATGGCATGTTCCTAACCTGTTAATAAAATATAGAGGGAATCATGGACACTGTGACAGACACCAAACCGGTTGCGGAAATGGTGAACATCAGAAAAAGCTTTGCTGCTGTCCAGGCGTTAAAAGGCGTGGACCTGGTATTGCACCATGGCGAAGTGTTAGGGTTGGTGGGTGACAATGCCGCTGGGAAATCCTCCTTGATGAAGGTTCTCAGTGGGGCATATATTCCTGATGATGGGGAAATCCGTATTGAGGGAAATAAAGTGCACATGTCGGATCCTTTGGACGCCCGCCATTTGGGCATAGAGATGGTCTATCAGGATCTGGCGCTTGCAGATAACCTTGATATTACATCCAATGTCTTCCTGGGGCGTGAATTGGTGAAAACACATCTCGGTCCGATCAGTGCCTTGGATAGCCGGCATATGGAAAGAGAAGCCAAGCGTCTGCTCGATCGTCTTAAGATTGATATTCCCTCCGTGCGTTTACTTGTCGAAAGACTTTCCGGTGGTCAGCGCCAGGCTGTTGCCATTGCGCGTGCCACAGCTTTTAACTCAAAAGTGATCATTATGGATGAGCCAACAGCTGCGCTGAGTGTGGCTTCCATCAAATTGGTACTTGATGTGATCCGTGAACTGAAGGTGCAAGGGGCTTCGATCATTCTTATCAGTCATCGCATAGAAGATATTTACAGCGTCAGTGACCGGCTGATCGTCATGCGGCAGGGTCGCAAGGTTCATGATGTCCCTGTCACAGGAACACTTGATGAATTCCGTGAAGAAGTTGTGGCTTACATGATTGGCGCTCGTGATGACTTTTCCAATTTAGAAAAAAATTAATCTTTTACAGGAGACTCGCCATGTCTTTAAAAGATGAGATGAAACCTCAACGTAACATTCTCCATGACTACGGCATGTATATCGCATTCGTAGTGATTGTTGTATTCTTTTCTATCGCCACGAAAGGTCTCTTTATCTCATCCAGAAACATCGGCAATTTGGTGAATGCCATGAGTTATATCGCGGTAATGGCGGTAGGCATGACTCTGGTCATTGTGATTCGCCACATTGATCTTTCAGTCGGTTTTTTGGCTGGTACGCTCGGTGCAGTTGCGGCAATCTCCCTCAAATATTGGCAACTTCCTGTCGGTTTGACCATCCCTATTGTTCTTGCGTTAGGAATTATCGCCGGGTTGGTTACTGCTTTTCTGGTAGCGCGAATGAATATACCAGCCTTCGTCGCAACGCTGGCAGGGTGGCTATTTTATCACGGCCTCCTGCAGCTGGTAACCAGAAAGACGGGCACCATCATAATCAATGATCCCATCTTTAATGCTTTTGGGAACGGATTCATTCCCGACATAAAAGGGATTATGTTCCTTCCTGATGTACATAAGGTTACGCTCTTACTGGGGTTATTGGGCATTTTATTATTCATTCGCAGCGAAATAATCAACCGTAGAGATACCAAAGCCTACAACTTTGGCGTGATCCCGATGAACATGTTCATTGCTAAACTGGTATTTTTTTCAATTATTATTGCCGGCATAACCTGGGTACTGGCAGGGTACAAGGGTCTTTCCTGGTCTGCAGTCGTAGTATTGCTGGTAGTCTTCCTTTATTACTATATTACGACCAAGACGGTAATCGGAAGACACATCTTCGCTGTTGGTGGAAATCCGGAGGCAGCCCAACTCAACGGTATTAGTGTAAAAAAAATCACCTATCTGGTTTTTGGTTCGATGGGTTTTCTGACTGCAATATCCGGGATTTTATATGCCTCCTGGTTGCGGTCCGCTACCACAATCGCGGGTACAGGGATGGAGTTGGATGCCATCGCAGCCGCCTTTGTTGGTGGCGTAGCTGTTTCGGGTGGCGTTGGTAAGGTGACGGGTTCCATCCTGGGTGCTTTGGTGATGGCTTCATTAACCAATGGTATGAACCTTTTGGGATGGGATATTTCCATCCAGTATATCGTGCGGGCATTGGTGTTGGCAGGTGCTGTCATATTTGATGTTGCCACCCGTAAGAGAAGAACATAACACGATCATTAATTTTTCAACAATTTTTCGACTGCTATTAAAGGTGCTGTGCTGAAATACTTTTAAATTCAACGAGTCGAAACATGTTAATAACCTGTAAGTGGAGATACTCCATCCAGTAGAAACTTGGATGGAATCATCAATAATTATTATCACTCAACCCCGTTTTGTTGGAAAGCAACCATTATATTTTTGGATTTTGCCTATCACCATCCATGAATTGCTTTCAGAAGATGACTGCTGCTAAAGTGTACCTATCTTATGAATAATTCCAATTTGTAGAGCATTTTCACCAGTGCTTATTCGAAGAGTTATTTGCTGTATTATAATCACGTACTTGCACTTCATATTTTGGGTTCTCCAATGTTTTTACTCATTATGGATTGTGCCACATTGGTAAACAACAGGCGACTATGGGTGGTAAACATCGCGTGTGCATGCCTTGTAAGTATAAGATAATTGTATATGGTAAACATCGGGCGAGTATGATTGATAAATATCTAGCCTGTTAATTGACACTTCCCCCCAACATTATTCGTTTTCAAGGATATTAATAGTGAGAGCGCTCGAATTCAGAATTCAAGGAGCATTTATGGATGAAGCACAAGCTGTCGCCCAACTCAAAGCGGGAGATATCGCTGGATTGCAAATGTTGGTGGAAACACACCAAGTCGAAGCCCTTCAAGCGGCATGTCTCATTACTGGGGACCGGGCTGCGGCAGAGGACGTTGTACAAGCTGCTTTTCTTCGAGCCTTTGAGAAGATTCGGGGTTTTGACGAGACGCGCCCATTCCGTCCCTGGTTCATTCGTATGGTGGTCAACGATTCAATAAAAGCTGCGATTCGGCAAAGCCGACAAATATCAATGAAAGACGATGGAGACGCGGATTACGAGGCGGTGCTGCAAAAATTGACTAACTATATTAGAGAACCTGAGGATGCTGTCGAGCAGAAGGAACTGGTAACAGAAATGCGACAGGCCATAGCCCGACTTTCACCATCCCAGAGGGCAGCAATAGTTTTACACTATTTTTTAAATATGAGCACAGCAGAATCAGCAGACCAGCTGAACTGTGCACCAGGAACACTCCGGTGGCATTTGAGCGTAGCTCGTGCAAGGCTGCGATCTCTGCTTACCTCATTTAAATGAAATTGAAGGAGAAAATCAGATGAAAAAAGAAAACCAAACTCATTGGATTCTACAAGTGATCGCTGAAGAACGATCTCCAGGAAATACCATTAACCTGTGGCCTCAGATCAAGTCAGGCCTAGGTAAAGGTTCGAAAGAACGCCACACAGGAGTTCTAAATGGCAACTTGAAAGGAGGTTATTCCATAAAGAAATTCATACTTTACGCGGCAATAATGCTGATGCTAATAGCCATCACAGTGACAGCGTTTATACCTACGGTTCGGGCTCAGGTGGCCGATTGGATTAGTGGACAGACCACTGTGTTCTCATTTCTGACTCCTCACAGTAAAGTGACCGTTGGATTATTCAGTGACGGTTCCTGGGGATTTGTCCCTCTTAGCCCGACCTATCTACCGATTGGGTATTGGGTAATGGTCCCCGATTCTTATAAAGATGAGGTTACGGGTCTTGATACCTTAAAGCTCATCATCAACAAAGACAACCAATTTGTAATTCTGACCGAGCGTAAAGTGCTATCACACGAGATTTTACCGGTGGGTGACGCAGTTAAAGTAAATGATCAACCCGCCGTTTTGATTTCTGGGTTGTCAGGAGAGATAGATGCAAGTATTCCTTTGGCCAAGGATGGCGGAGTACAGCCTGAGCCGAGTGGGCAAGTTGACCTCAATCCGGTCCAGTATACCGACGGTGTTCGGTTGACTTGGCAGGTGGGAGAGATCAGGCTAGAAGTCCTCTCCAATCTCCCTTTGAGACAAGTGATGAAAATCGCTGCCTCTCTTCAACTAGTCGAGAATGAACCGGCACAAATGACAACTACCGAACCGTGACACATGCACATTCAAACAACCTGCAGTAGCACATATATCGGTAATCTCGTATGGTGCACATACAGTTGGGTGTTGTTAGTGGATATTTGCGAGACTAATAGCAGAGGATCAAAATGGAATCTAAATCAGCATGGTCACACGAATGGTCTGGCGGTTTCCCACAAAAAGCTTTGTCAACTCGGATTTGGAGGTTTTTTAAATTCATAAACTTAACCAGCATATCTTCAATTCGCCCAGGTTGAGTGTTGTTAAGTGTGCCCTCGCCCGCCTAACAATACTCTGGCCTTAATTTTTAAAAAGCGACCACTTTTTCTGGATTTGTCTTATCACCATCCATGAATCGCTTTCAGAAGATGATTGCTGCTACAGTGTCCCTATCCTATGAATAATTCAAGGATTCCCGCGCAAATTTTGCTGATAGAGTTACCATATTGAAGTTTCTTGATTCTTTTGCTGGAATGATGGGTGGCATTCTTTGGAATCGCTTCTTGACAGGGATAACCAAAAAAGATACCCTTATGATTATTGGGTCTATCAGGAGGAAATATGGGTACTTCCATCGAACTTGGCACAATTCCTGGTTATCTGGCAAAACCTGTTGATAGCGGCCCCTGGCCGGGACTGATTGTCATTCAGGAATGGTGGGGTCTTGACGCTCAGACCAAATCCATCGCTGACCGTTTTGCCAGCATTGGTTATCTGGCTTTTGCTCCCGATCTGTACCATGGTGAACTGGCTCAACATGGCGATGGGCAAACTGCATCAGCGCTTGTTCAGAAATATGCCCCCGCTGCGCCAGCCGATTTACAAAAAGTGTTCGACGCGCTAAAAAGTGATGTACTCTGCACAGGCAAGGTTGGCAGTGTGGGCTTTTGTTTCGGCGGTCGCATGTCGCTTGTCCTCGGCATTCACCGCCCGCTGGACGCCGTCTGCACCTTTTATGGCGGCGGAATGCAGTTAATTTTCGATCAACTTGGCAGTCTGAAATCTCCGGTCTTGGGCTTGTTTGGTGATGAAGATCAATCCATTCCGGCCGGCACGATTCAGGAATTCGAAAAAATACTCGACAAAATTGGCGTGGAACACGAAGTCATTGTTTACCCCAACGCAGGACACGCCTTCTTCCGTGACAGTGACCCCAAAGTTTACCGGCCTGAGGCAGCCAAAGATGCCTGGGATCGGGTGGTCAAATTTTTTGGGGAAAAATTACATTGACAGCGCGCTGACATGCAAGCGTAGTAGAACGTGCCTAAACCTTGAAGCAACGCCATGAAATTTCACCAGGGAGATCACTGAGCCATTTATTTTACAGTTTTCTCTATTGAATTTGTGGTCTCCGTGGTGAAACTCATTCCAAAACTGGAAAGTTCACTATCCGGCATGCTAGTAGCGCTGGTGCCAAGGCGGACAAGCCGGCACTATTTATTTTCGGTAAAGTTGAACTAAAGCTGTTTGATGCCATCTGGCTATCGGAAGAGATGGTAGCGAGCCTGTTTTTGCCTGGAATATCCGCGATTGAAGAGATGAACGAAAAATTAACTCCGAATCACGACCAATTATCACAAGGCTTTCTTGGACAGTATACATGTGTCCTTTTTGCTGAAGGTAGTAATCAAGTCTCAATTGAGTTGCAGCGGGCTTGTCAGGCAGGTGTTGCTTCCCGCAAAGGTTGTGATGGGTGCCTGTGCGACCAGGTTATTGTAGCTGACAGTCACGGTGCCATTGATATTTCGCGGCAGCCACACACCCACAAAACCGTTATCCATGGTGGTCAAATCAGAATTGACCAACTCTTTTCCTGCATTATCGCTAATAATCGCATGAATTCCCTGATTAACCAGCTCACCCTGACATCCTGACAGACTGTGTGTCCCGCAGGGGTGAGTTTGGGTGATATAAGGTGCGAAGGAGAGATAAAACTTATCTTTGGGCAGCGTTAATCTGACCTCATTTGAATCATCCATAAGGACCAGAAAATCGCTGGTGATACTCGCGCTCAGCCCCGTGGGATCAGATGTGGTGCTATCGAGCTTATAAACGATTTCCTCCACGGAAAGTCCGCTCAATCCGTATTTCTCCAGGAAAGCGGTTTCCGATTGCTTGACAGGTTTCTTTATCAGCAAGACACCGGCTGCAATCACTACAAACGCAACAATGGCAACGATCATCAATGTTTGAGATTTTCTCATTTTGTAAGTTTCCTTTGTGTCAGAGTTTTTTCTGAAATTTCAATGGGAAGAAGAGATCGAATCCTGTCTGACCTCCTTGATCTCCCATTATTGAATCAATTAATGAATGTCTTTCAGCATCATCTGGTATTGTTCCTGGGTTATTTCACCGCGGGCATACCTTTCGTTCAGGATCTGTTTTGCTGTACTGGCATTGTCTCTCGGGCGAATACTATTTGAATTAAACAACTCTTTCACCAGCAATACAGCCAAAACGATGATAATGACCCAGAAAACCAGCATACCACCCATCATTCCAAAACCCATCATCTTTCACCTACCTTGTTTCCAGATCAGCAATAAGCTTTTGATACTCTTCGCGCGTGATTTCACCTTTGGCATAGCGCACTTTGGCAATTTCAATCGCAGACGACGCAGCATTGCTCGACGTTTGTCCCAGGTTGCTGTTACTCAGTTGCTTCACGATCCAGATGACCAGGAACACCAACCCGATAATTATTCCAATCGTAAGAACCAGATTGATGATCATACCGATCCATCCTAGCGGTCCGTTCCAATAACCCATCATAATGTTTCATCCTTATTCTTTGCCTCATAATGAGGTGTTTGATTTTTTACTTGCATACCTATCTTAACATTGGAGGATGAAGCTTTTATCAAGGGTTTGTAAAGTTTTGTTAAAGAAAAATGGGGGAGCAATCCGCTTTTATCTGGAGACTGGGATCAAGAATGAAAAAGTGCTGCCTTTGCCTTCGCCATTGCTCTCGGCCCAAATTTTCCCCTGATGAGCCTGAACCAAAGCCTTGGCGATGGTCAGTCCTATGCCGCTACCCCCGCTTGCCCTTGTCCGGGAACTATCCGTGCGGTAAAAGCGGTTGAATATGTAGGTGAGTTGTTCCGCAGAGATTCCAATTCCGCTATCCTTAACTGAGAAAAGAACCTCGGACCGTTCCCGGCGAACCAGGAGGGTAACTTTCCCTCCGCTGGGGGTATATTGAAGCGCATTGCCAACCAGGTTTGTCAGTACCTGAATGATACGGTCTTCATCCACCAGGACATGGGGCAGGTTGGATTCCAGGCTTATCTCAAGCTGGATGTTCTTATCCTCGAATTGGCGGCCGAGCGTGCTCTGAATTCTATCGATCAGACTGGTAGGTGAAACAGGCTTGAGCAGCAATTGAAAAGCTCCGGCTTCCACCCGGCTCAATTCTTGTAAATCATTAACCAGGCGTTGCAAACGGTAAATTTCTGAGTGAATTTGCTGGTACGTTTCCGGGTCGGCGGGTAAAACCCCATCCATCAGCCCTTCCAGATATCCTTTGACCGCGGTGAGTGGTGTTCGCAATTCGTGGGTAACATCCCCGATCAGTTCGCGACGCATCGCCTCCGTCTTTTCCAGCTTATCTGCCATCTGGTTGAAGCTGAGTGCCAGCTGACCCAGTTCATCGATTTGGTCAGCTTGCTGGCCTCCGGGGAGAGATAATCTTTCTGAGTATTCTCCCTCGGCAATGCGATGGCTGAGACTCATCATTCGCAAAGTTGGGTTGACAACCTGACGGCTGATGAAATAACTGGCTAGAACTGCAGCAATTAAGGCAGCGAGCGTCGCATAGGTGACTGCCTCGAAAACAGCTTTCTTATATTGCGAAAATAATTCTGATACCAATTGCTGATTATTGTCCGCCATATTTCCTTTGGTCATGATTTCATCCATACTGACGATATGCCGCTCAAAGGCTGCCGGAACTGACAGGCTGGCGGCAGTAATCAGCACAATGCCGCCGATGAAAACAACAAGTAGAAAAGAAAGGAATACCTTCCAGGCCAGATGAGTGCGGATAAATTTCATCAAGATATCACCTATTTATCCTCAAAGCGGTAGCCCACACCACGGATTGTTTCGATCATGGATTGATTTCCCAGTTTTTGGCGAATATGGCCGATGTGAACATCCACCACCCGCGAATCACCAAAATAATCATATCCCCATATTTTCTCCAGTAGTTGTTCCCGGCTTAAAACCATGCTTTGATGCCGGGCAAGGACGAGTAACATGTCGAATTCAACCGAAGTTAGATCAATCAGATTTTCATCAACCCAAACCCGTCTTGCGGCCATATCGATGCGAAGATGCGCGAAGCTGAGAACTGTGGGTTCTCCTATATTGCCGGTCGGGTTCTGCAACCGCCTGAGAGCGGCTTTGATGCGGGCAATCAGTTCGCGCGGGCTGAAAGGTTTGGTCAGGTAGTCATCTGCACCAACGGAAAGTCCGACGATTTTATCCGTTTCCTCCGATCGCGCTGTGAGCATGATCACATATACATTCGACTCGCGCCGCAAGTTGGCCAACAACTCAATACCATCCATTCCGGGTAGCATCACATCCAAAATAATCACATCGGGTTTAAAAGTCCTGGCAGCACTTAACCCACTCGGGCCATCCATAGCTGATAAGTACTCATATCCTTCTGTTTTCAGATAAGCGATTACAACATTGTGAATTGAAGGTTCGTCATCAATTAAGAGTATCTTCGCTGCAGCCACATTTATTTCCTATTGTTGAATGCCACAATTATGATCATGATTATATTTTACATACAAACAGAGATCGGTGGTTAAACCGATCCCTGAAAAGTTGAAAGCTAAACGCGGCTATTCCCACATTTCAATAAAGGCTCCATGCCAGGTATGTAGATAAACCTGTCCATTGTAGCCATTGACGCTGAGCATTCCGGTAGGTCGGCCGTCCTTCATAATATCGATGGTGTAATAACCATAGAAGGGATCCGCATCGGCAGCCGTTTTGTATCCGGGAAATTGCTGATCCAGATACTGCTGGGCTATCTGAAGGGCTTCTTCTGGAGTTACAGACATCTGTGAAGAGTCAGAAGATTTGCGGAACATACCGCCCAACATACCATACCCACCCATGTGTCCATATTTCTGATTCCACATCATGTTTGGACCGTATTCGGGATAAACTGATAAAGTGGAGGGGTCAACCAGCAATTCCATAGCACCGATCGCGGTACTTTTCTCAACGATGCGCGCGTAGGCATTGTTGTCGAAGATCATGATCTCCTTGAGTTCAAGATCAGAATTGTTCAAGTTCTTCAAATAACCTTCAACAGCCTGTTTGGCCTGATCGACGGTCAGGGGGTTGACATCATCAGAGGTGTTATTCCCAAGTGAAGCCATCGTGTTAAAGCCACCCATCATATTGTAGCCGTCCATTATTGAGTAACCTGGATGGTTGATCCTCTGCGTCCTGAAACGATTCGCGAACATGTTAGATTGCCCAAAGATCAGACCTGCCGCAAAGATCAACACAGCCACAACAAGGCTGCCTATCACCACTAACGCCAGTCCCAAAGGTTTTTTCATTTTACTTTCTCCAATTCACTGACAATTCTACATTACAACATTAGTGTAGCGGAAATGAATAAAGGCTCCTTGAAGCTTTCTTAAAGTTTGTGTAAAGATATGTCTTGGTTTCATTAAGTGAAAGTAAGCTGAAACTGATTTTGGACATACGATTCAGCTAATTGAAAATAATGATTTTTCAATGTCTTTGTGCTATTTCCACTCAAGCCTCTAGGGGAATGACATGATAGGAACACTCGACCAGGCAATTCTCATAAAGCTGTATAGTTTTTGCTATTCAGCACACATCATACCAATTCAATCTGGGGGTTTCCTTTTTCTCCTTGATCAATTGAGAATATTCCAACTTTTGTCAAACGCTTCTAAAATTGGGTCTTGACAAAACGTATACAATATCTTACGATAATAACGTAGTTAGATACCTACGAAAGGAATTAAGCTGATGATACAAAAACTTAGCATACTGCGCAATTCGCGAATTTTGACCCTGGGTTTATCTTCCTTCGTCAGTGGGATTGGCAATTGGATAACCATGATGGCCGTACTGGCGATACTGGTCTTTCGGGATAGCGGTGGAGTACTGGAGAGCAGCACAATTTTCCTGGCAGGACTGCTGCCGATGCTGGTCGCCAGTCCGTTTGCAGGGTTTTTGGCAGATCGTTTCGACCGCAAGAATTTGATGATCCTCAGTGAAGTTTTGGCAGGTTTATCTGTGATCGGGCTGATCTTCGCAGAAAACGAGATTCTGATCTATGGCATGCTGGCGCTCCAGGCTGTTTTTGTGTCTTTGATGATCCCGGCCCGTCAAGCCGCACTGCCTGATTTGGTCAGCGAAAGCGAGCTGGTACAAGCCAATGCATTTTTCCAGCAGCTCAACGGAGTTATAAAAATTGTTGCACCCATGCTGGCTGGTTTTTTGCTAACGATTTTGACACCGCAGCAGGCGATCATTTTGAATGTGGTCTCATTGGGAATTTCCGCAGTGATTCTCACCCGTTTGCCTTCGCTCCCACCCCTTCTGAAAGATGAAACCTTACATAAAAACAAGATCAAAGGCGTACAGGGGAATGAACCCGCCTGGAGGAAGGCTTTTCGGGAAGTACCGAGTTTAAAGTTGTTGTTCGTTTCCATCTTTTTGGGAATCACAGTGATTATGGGATTGGATATTCTTGCCTCTGTGTTCATCCGGGATGTACTGAGGGAAACTGAACAGTATTATGGCACGATGGTTGGCTTGATTGGTGTGGGCACCTTTATAGCCACGTTGGTACTGATGTTCCGGCGCAAGCAGGTGAATCCCTGGCGGGATGTGATTTTGGGAATCTTTCTGCTGGCAGGAATTCCGGCGATGATGGCGATCACCGATGTCTGGGTATCGAACATAGCGCTGGCCAAAGCCCTGGTTCTGGCAGGCTCAATGATCGGTGGAATTGGGAATGGCTTGATGGTTGTCCAGATGGGCACGCTGCTTCAAGTGCTCGCTCCGCGAGAACTTTTAGGCAGGTTGGTTGGGTTGTTTGAAGCGACCGCGGTAGCGGGACAGCTTATCAGCGTGTTGTTGGTTCCTGTACTGGTCCCAGGCTTGATTTCGATGGCGGTTTTTTTGGGGATTTCATCCATATTGCTAATTGCGGTTGATGTATATATTTTGCTGAAAGTCCATTCGTTTCGCGCGCTGAATGAAGCGTCCAACACTGCTGTTGCTCATTCACTGAATAATGTGGGATAAAATGAAAGCAACTAAAGGCATGTTGCTCAAAGATGGTTTAGCTGAAGGAAATCATGAAGAGGATCAGAATATGGAAAGATTAGGATGGCGCGTAGCTCAATCAATTCCGATGGAATTGGATGCAGCGTTGACGACAATATATGGCTATTTTGGGGTGTCCAGTTTGGCAGAAGATGTGGCTGAAATGGTTCAGGCCTGCCCTGAAGATTGGGTTGAAGAAGGCCTCAAGTATCTTGGAAGTGGAAAGCGGATTGTTTCTCTGATGGAAATGATCGCTCAGCTTGCCGGTGTGCTGCTGGAAAGCGATTATCGCACGGCAACTCTGGCAATGCGCGCCTTGAGTTTGGATGATGCAGTAGTAGAGTTACAGCGGCAGAGTGAGCAGGTTGGCCTCTCAGCGCATGGGAATACTCCCAAGGAACAATTTGTGAACCTGGCGGCTGGCTTGAAAATAGAATCATACCGGTCTGTCGGGTTTGAGCTGACACAGGGAAGCCCCCAAGATTTGATTGCCCGCGCAGAAGCCGACCGGATTTCCGTTATTTTGCGCGATGGTGCACTGCACGACTCTTTCTGGTTCTGGATGGATCGATTTTATTATGATCTTTACCGGGATTGGCGAGCCAAGAAAGCTCCTGAGTTGCAAGCGCTACAGAATCAAACAACAGCGATGCTGGCCGCGCGCAGCCCTCAGCAGGCTTCCCCGCAATTGGATTGGCTTTCCGCGATGAATCCTCTGCACAGCTATCCGGAATTAAAAACCGCTGTTACCTCTGGTAATTTGGAAGCTGTTTTTTGGGTTGAACCTTTCGGTTTGTTTGACACCTGGACACTCTATCCGGGTCGGGTAGTGGTTTCGTTTTCTGAGCCTGGCATTCTGTATGAGAACTTCAAAAGTTTTGTGGAGGATGTTGCTGTCCGCACCAAGGCGTTGGCGGATCCAACCCGGCTGATGATCCTGCGGATGATTCGCCAATTTGATTTAATGAACACCGAAATGGCCGACCTTCTGGGTGTATCACGTCCAACGGTCAGTGTGCACGCCCGTATACTGCGAGAAGCCGGGCTGATTCGTTCCTATGAAGATGGCCGGGCTGTGCGCCACCAGATTGTGCCGGAAGCGGTTCATCAGCTGTTTGACGATTTAAAGAAGTTACTCGATTTGCCTGAAATTATGGATGATGGACACGTTCTCATATAGATAAATGAGTGAAAGTATAGAAAAACCCACAGCAGGGCTGCGTTTCTGGATTGAGTTTCATTAATGTATACATATCCTGCTTGGTTTGGGGTAGAACATAAAAATCTGCACCGAGAGCACCTTCACGATCGGCAATACAGGTCGACTCGCAGTACCTGTGGGCCGGCTTGCAATTATTGCTGTTCGAGCAAGGGTGTGATAATGCTCTCCAGGTGCTCTGTATTGGTGGCACCATACCACTGTGCTACGCGCTTTCCCTGCTGGTCAAGGACCAGCGAGTAGGGCAGGCCGCGGATGCCCAATGCAATCAGGCGGTTGCCGGGGGGATCTGACCACACCGGAAACGTATACCTGTATTTCTCAACAAACGCTGCTGCCTCTTCCGGACTATCACCTGTATTGATCGCCACAACAGTAAAGCCAGCGTCCTGATGGTCTTCATAATATTCTTGTAGAACAGGCATTTCTTCTTTACACGGGGAACACCAGGTAGCCCAAAAGTTGACAAGGACGACTTGTCCGGCGTAATCGCTGATTTTTACGGTAGAATCGGCCAGGTCTTTCCCTTCAAATTCAATGACAGGGCCAGGGGTGGCGGTGGCTGGGAATTCGGTAAGAAGCACCGGGGTTTGGGATATAGCCGGAGATTGCGCGCAACCTGCCAGCAGGATGCATACTAGAGTTAGAGTACGATAACACCATGTAAAATGATTCATTTCGTCATGTTTTTACCAAAAGGGGTTGCCTTACACCTCTTTTTAATCCAGATTATCGCGACGTTAATGGATGCCCAGGTAGGTCTGACGCACCTGGTCATCTTTCGCCAGATCAGCGGCTGCCCCTTCCAGACGAATCGAGCCAACTTCCATGATGTAAGCATAATCAGCGATTGACAACGCGGCCCGTGCATTTTGTTCGATGAGCAGGATAGTCTGGCCTGTATCCCGGTTAAGATCTTTCAGGCGTTTGAGCACCGTTTGAGAGAGCAATGGCGACAGACCCAGGGAAGGTTCATCAATCATCAACAAAGTAGGCTTCGACATGAGGGCTCGGCCTAATGCGAGCATCTGCTGCTCACCACCTGAGAGCGTGCCAGCAGGTTGGAAAGCACGTTCTTGTAAGCGTGGAAACAAGTGGTAAACCGCTTCAATATCCTGCCGGACCTTGTCCTGCTCTTTCCGCGCATACGCGCCTAGCGAAAGATTTTCATATACAGTCAGGTTGGTGAAAACCCGTCGGCCTTCAGGCACCATGGCAACACCCTTTTTCACCACCTCAAAAGACTTGTAACCCAAAAGGCTTTCACCATTGAGCAGGATACTGCCTTCTGCGGGTTTGACAATGCCCATAATACAGCGCAGGGTCGTACTTTTGCCAGCGCCATTGGCTCCCAGTAATGCGATAATTTTCTCATCCGGAACGTTCAGAGAGATGCCATGCAGAGCATGAATACCGCCGTAGAAAACGTGCAGGTTCTGAATCTCAAGCATAATCGGCTACTCCCAGGTATGCTTCAATCACCCGATTGTTGTTTTGAATCTCCTCCGGGGTCCCTTCAGCGATTTGTTCGCCCTGATCAATGACGATGATCCGTGGGCAAATCCCCATGACCACCCTCATCTGGTGTTCAATCAGGAAAATGGAAAGATCGAACGTTTGCAGAATATGACGGATGAAGATCATCAATTCTTCAGAATCAGCGGGGCTCATACCAGCTGCCGGCTCATCCAAGAGGAGCAGGCGTGGCTGGGTAGCCAAAGCGCGCGCAATTTCCAGTTTGCGCTGCTGTCCATACGGCAAGGCTGAGGGCTCATCATGTGCTAACTGCGCCATTCCCAACGATTCCAGCAGTCTCATCCCTTCCAGGCGCATGCGCTTTTCTTCGCGAACATAACCGGGCAGGTTGAGGGTTGCTTCAACCGGATTGGAATGCAGGTGCAGGTGCTGTCCCAGCATCACATTTTCAACCACATTCAGCCCCTGGAAGAGCCGGATGTTTTGAAAAGTGCGCGCAATGCCATAGCCGGTGATGATGTCAGGACGTTTAGCGGTGATTTCTTTCCCATTGAAGCTGATTTTACCTTGGGTGGGCACATAAATGCCGGTAATCATGTTGAAGATCGTAGTCTTGCCCGAACCGTTAGGACCGATCAATGCGCATAATTCGCGGGGTGCCAGTTCCGTGGAAAAGTTTTTCACCGCTGTCAGGCCGCCAAATTTCTTGGTCACCTCTTCCAGTTTGAGCAGGCTCATTCTTGTTCTCCTTCGGAATTGGTAAGCGGTGATGCCTTTTTCTTCCCGCGAAAGAATTCGAACAACCGGTCCCAACTAAATTCACGAGTTCCCATCAAACCGTGGCGATAGAAGAGAATCACAATCAGCAAAAGGATGGAAAAGAGGACCATGCGCATACCGGGAACACCAGGAACATGCAGATTGCCGATGGTAAATGGGGATTCAATTGGCCGTAGCACCTCCAGGAAGATTGTATAGAGGCAGGCTGCGATGGTGCTGCCGGTCAGACTGCCCATACCCCCCATGACCGTGATGCCCACAATCTGGTAGGTGAGGAAGAAAAGGAACACTTTGGGATCAATCGTGCTGATCAGATTGGCCATCAAAGCCCCGGCTACACCCACAAAGAAGGCTGAAACGGCGAAGGCCATCAACTTATGCCGGGCCAACTGCACGCCGAGCGCCTCGGCTGCCACTTCGTCATCACGGATGGCGCGCAATGCCCGTCCATAACTGGTATTGGTCAGCCGTTTAATCACGAACAGGGTTATCACCACACATCCCCAACTCCAGAACAGGTTGGTATAAGGCGGGATGCCCTTCAGACCAAGTGCTCCATTGGTTACTGGCTGCATATTCACCAGCAGCACGCGGATAATCTCGCTGAAACCAAGGGTGGCAATGGCCAGGTAGTCGCCGCGCAGACGCAATGCCGGCCAGGCGATCAGTGAACCGACCAATGCCGCAAGCAGACCGGCGGCAATAATAGCAAACAGGAACGGCCATTGCATAGTAGCAAGCGCCGGCACAATTGGTGTCAGAAAAAAATTTGCTTCTTTTTGCTGAGCCGACATTGTCAGCAGTGCAGCAACATATGCCCCCACTGCTGCAAAACCGGCATGGCCCAGCGAAAACTGGCCGGTATAACCGTAGATAAGATTGAAAGTGATGGCAAAGATGGAGTAAATCGCGCACAGGTTAATGATGCGCAAAATGTAGGTGTTGAACATGTTCTGCGCCACATACAGGAACCCGGCAAAAATTATCAGTGCGCCCAGTGTCAGGAGAGTATTGCGGGATATTTTCATCTTTATACCTTCTCTGCCTGAACTTCACCCATAATACCGGTGGGACGAAACAGCAGCAGCAAAATCAGGATCACATAGGCAAAAGCGTCGCGGTAACCCGAAAGGTCGGGGAAGAAAGCTACGATCATGATTTCAACCACGCCCAACAGGAAACCCCCCAGCATAGCACCAGTGATATTGCCGATACCTCCCAACACGGCAGCGATAAACGCCTTCAGACCGGGCATCACACCCATCAATGGGTTAATTTGGGGGAACTTAATTGCCCACAAAATACCGCCTGCTGCCGCCAGGGCAGACCCGAGCATGAAAGAGAACATGATGATGCGGTCTGTATTAATGCCCATCAGGCCGGTAGTTTCAATATCCTTCGAAAGTGCCCGCATCGCCATGCCCACCTTGGTGCGGTTCACAATATATATCAGGATGGCGAACAATATGGCCGCAGTGACAATGATGATGGGGGTATAGCTCAAGACGGACGCTTCACCAATTTGAAGGGCGATATCCATAAAAGCTGGGCGTTCGAACGCCTTAGGGCGGCCGCCAAAGATGACGTTACCCAGATTCTCCAACAGGAACGACACCGCCACGGCGGAGGTGAAGAGGTTGATCCGTGGGAAACTGCGCAGCGGTCGGTAAGCTGCACGCTCAATAATGACGCCAATTCCTGCCGTCAATATAATCGCCAGGGGGAAGGCAACCCACCATGGGAGCATAAACATGACTACGCCGTAAAAGGCCACATAAGCCCCTAGCATGACGATATCACCATGAGCAAAATTGATCAGACGCAGAATCCCATACACCATAGTGTAACCAATGGCGATTAGAGCATACAAACTGCCCAAGGAAATGCCATTTGCCAAGTTTTGGATGAACTGATCAAATGTCATGCAGACTCTCCATTTCTCATCGTTGAATGTAGCCAGGTCGACCTGGCGCAGTCAAAACATGGCCTACTATAATACATCTTAAAAACAAGAAGGAGTGGTGCTATTAACCAAACAGGGGGCGCTCCGTCCTGGGGCACCCCCTGTGGGTACTATTTATGGTTTAACAGTGGACAGGTATTTGAACATACCGTCTTTGACTTCGAGTACAACGGCGTCTTTGACAGCATCGCCGGTCTCGTTGATGGTGATGGAGCCGGTCACACCTTGGTAGTCTTTGGTGGCGGCCATCGCATCGCGGATGGCTTTGGGATCAGCCGAATTTGCCCGTTCAATCGCATCTACAACGAGCATATAGGCATCGTACCCCAAGGCAGCCATGGCGCTGGGCGTTTCATTGTATTTGGCTGTGAAAGCATCCACAAACGGCTTGGAGGCTGCGGTGGTAGCCGCTTCAGCTGAATAGTGTGAGCTAAAGACCGCGCCTTCCGCAGCTGAGCCGCCAATGGAGATCAGCTCAGGCGCTTCCCAGGCATCTGAACCCATGAACAGGCCTTTGAAACCCATTTCGCGCGCTTGTTTCATGAGCAGGGCTGCATCACCGAAATATCCCGGGGCGTAAATAGCTTCTGCGTCCTTGATGGCACCCAACTGGGCAGTGAAATCCTGGTCACCATCCTGATAGTTGACATCAGCCACAATACCATCTTCGCTGCCAGTCAGTTCCTTCCATGAGGTGCGGAAGAAAGCTGCCAGGCCAACCGAGTAGTCCTGTGATATATTCTTAATGATAGCAATTTTCTTGATGTCTTTTTCGAAGGCATACTTGGCCATGACTCGACCCTGGAAGGGATCAATGAAGCAAGCCCGGAAGTAGAACTGTTTGCCTTCAGTGACCAATGGATTGGTGGGAGAACAGCCCATCACGGGGATGCCGGCGGCTTCCGAGACCTCACCTCCGGCCATGGAGTTGGATGACCCATACGAACCGACAATTGCAACGGCTTTTTCATACTCAATGAGGCGTGTCATGGCGGTTGCAGATTCGGCTTTATCCGATCGGTTGTCTACCAAAACCATCTTAATCGGTCGGCCCAGAACGGTGCCCTTTTGTTCATATGCCAGGTTGACACCCTGCATGGTCTGCTGTCCACCTGCAGCTTGTGATCCGGTCATGGGTTCGTAAACACCAATGACAATGGTATCACCGGTTTCGGGAACATCACCAGAATTAACTGCAGGAGTTGCAGCCGGTGCACATGCAGATAGCATGAGAGCAATGAGCAAAATGATGCTGAAGAGATTAAGAGTAATTTTTTTGGGCAACATTTTCAATATTCTCCTTTTTTTCTTGACTATATGATTGGGTAAATATATTTGGGGGGTGTTAAATCTAAAGAGTTAAGTACTTTGCGATTGAAATGGGGGATAAATTCTGATATGTAAGCTAATTTTCAGAATAAAATTTTCCCCGATGGATGTCAAGTGATTTTTGTTATATTAAAATCATAAATGCTCACGCAATTTCAATCCAGAATCGCGGCGTGCATACCTAGATAACGTTTTTTTATTCTTCGTTGCAGGGGGACTCAGGCCAATCGTTTGGGTTTGGCGAGACCGGCATACACGCAGAACACGTGGCTAAAAGTTGTAAAGCAAAATTTTATTTAATAAATGCAGGTGATGGAAAAATATAATGTAGGCTGCATTCCCGTTTTCGAAAGTGGAAAAAATTAAAAGGTGCTCGGTATCGTAACTGACCGTGACCTGGCTTTGCAAGTTGTGGCCAAAGCGTTTGACATCCAAATGACTAAAGCTGAGGATATGATGACCCACAAGATCATTAACTACTGTGCCGATGACGAAATCGAAACGAATGTCGAAGCGATGGCAGGGCACCGGCTGCTGTGAATACTTGTGGCCGACAACGATCATAAGCTGGTTGAAAATATCTATCAGGCTGACGTGGCAATTCGTTTCGGTCAACCTATAGGGCTGCCAAAATAGTCAAGGAAATTCCCCAGCCAACAGCATCAGGTAACAAAAAAGGGATGCCCAGCCTTAATCGTGATTGGGCTTTAGTTTGTGCTCTACTGTCTAGCGGCATTGGCTTCATAACCGCTACTTCATATACAAGTGATGGGACGTTCATGACACGCCTGTGGATTGGTCGCAGACTATTTTCAAACATTCTTGTTCAGTCGCAGTTCAGAAGCACGTTTGACCGTATAAAACATTATAGCCACTTAGCCAGACTCTCAATATGCTTTCTATAATCGACCCGCGCGTGGTTTCGCCATTGGATCTGCTGCGCAGATTCCATTCCATCCTAACTGATAAGATTTAAGCAAAATACCTTCTCATATGTATTGTATTTCACTTAAATGTGACTATGATCAAGAAAAAGGATTCGAGTTTCTTTATATTTGCAAAGGCAGTGATGCTGGGGATAGAATCCATAATTGGATAAATACAGGCAGTCTTTTTGTTGAGGTACCAGGCGTTAAGGATGAATTAGCATGAAAAATTCACCTAAAATCGACACCCCTATTGGGGAAATCCCGGTTGGGTATCATGGTGCAACTTCTCAATTTGCCAAATTTACCTCTCCTCCAATCTTGCTACTTCTAGTTTTAGTTTCCGTATTGATCAGTGAAATGGCTGCTTATTTCATTGTAGATGCCTGGCATTTTCCATTCGGTCTGAAAACTGCGCTGTTGGATGCAATTGTCACCATTGTGTTCGTTTTTGGAGCGCTGTACTTCCTGGTCTTAAGACGCATGCGAACCCAAGCCGGACGATTGCAAGAATTAGAGAAAGCACTTCTCCAGCGAGAAGCAGATTACCTCGGAATCGTTGAAGACCAAACTGTGCTGATTTGCTGGATTAACCCACAAGGTGAAGTTAGCTTCTTTAATAACGCCATTACAAAATACATGACCGAACCATCTGTGAAAATCCTTGGTGAGAGTTATCTTACCTGGTTTCTCCCACAAGATATTCCCTCCGTTAAAATGATGATCTCTCAGTTAACCCCTGATCATCCGAGTGATACGGGTGAATTCCTCCAAAAGACTGCCGCGGGAGATCTGCGTTGGTTCTCCTGGACCATTCGTGCCATCTATAACCCTGTGGGAGAACTTATCCATTATCAGGCGGTAGGTGTTGATACGACTGATTACCATTGCGCCTTGGAAGCATTAAAGGAAAGTCGAGACGGGTTGGAGCAGAAAGTTCAGCAGCGTACGTTTGAATTGGCGCGTGTCAATCGGGAGTTGAGGGCTGAAATCAAGACCCGCAAGAAAAATGAAGGACTGATCAAAATGCAATCCGCAGCCCTGGAAGCTGCAGCTGATGGTATCATGATTACTGATCCCGAGGGAATTATTCAATGGGGAAACCCAGCTCTGGCTGATTTGAGTGGCTTTCCTTTATCTGAATTAATTGGCCAAACCCCGGCAATTTTTAATTCAGGATTCCATTCTAAAGTCTTTTACTCGAATTTGTGGAGTACGATCCTTTCAGGGGGTGCTTGGCGAGGAGAGATTATAAACCGCCGCAGAGATAAGACTCTTTATGTGGATGAACAAACCATTACTCCGGTGGTAGACAGGGGTGGGCAAGTTTCGAGTTTTATTGCTATCAAGCATGACATTACTGCGCGGAAAGATGCTGAAGAAAAGGAATCCCGGCGCAAATGGGAATTGCAGGCATTGAATTCGGTTGGTACTTCTTTCTCACCATCCTTGGAATTCAATTGGCGTTTTACTGACCTGGAAAAGTTGTTGGTGGATGAATTATCGGTTCATTCAGGAGAGATTTACTCCTACGACCCTGATTTGAAACGTTTCGATCTGGAGACATTCTGGAAGGTTGACGCTCAAGATGCTAACGCTCCTATTTCTGGTCCACTTAACCCACGGCGGGTGCTGGAAGAAAAGAAACCTTTCTTCACAACCTTCTCTCAACCTGGCCGTGGAGAAGCATTATGCATACCCCTTATCTCATTAGGAGAGGTACAGGGGGTGATTGACCTGGCTATCCAGGGTTCTAAAATTGGCAAAGATGACCGGTTGGATTTCTTCGAATCGCTTGGCTATCAAATCGGGGTATCTTTCCACAATGCGAGGTTGTTCAAGGCGGAGAAAAAAGCCAGACAACTGGCAGAAATGATGTGGAATGTTAGCCTGGCACTGTCCCAAACCATGGATTTGAATACCATTTTGAAGATTTTAATAGAATCGCTCGAGCAACTGGTTCCAGAAGCAGACGGAATCGGCATATCCAAACTTAAGGATGGATTGTTACATGAAACCGCAAGCAGTGGAATGAGTAATCACGATAGACCTGAGATATTGGACATTCATGATTTTCCTTTGCTGAGAGAGATAGTGGAAACCCAAGCCGCCAGACTTGTAGTTGACACGAGAAGTGAACCTCTCTGGCGGTCAAATTTCTTTTTACCGACGACCCGCTGCTGGTTGGGTGTACCATTCCGGGTGGCAGGAGAAATTACAGGAATCTGCTATCTGGAAAGTGAGAATCCGGGCTGCTTCTCACAGCGAGAGGTTGGGATTACACAGGCTTTGCTTGCCGAAGCTGCTATTGCGATCCAGAAAGCAAGTTATTTTGAAGATGTCCGCGCCGGTAATGAGCGCTTACAGGCGTTATCCCGCCGGCTTGTGGAAGTGCAGGAAATGGAGCGCCGCTATATTGCCCGTGAACTTCATGACGATACCAGCCAGGCGCTTATTGGCTTGGCCTTTGCCCTGGAGATTATTAAACGAGATGCAGATAAGCCCGAAGCGGTTGCTTCCGGGGTGGTTGAGATAGACCGAATTATTGGTGAGATCCTCGATAACTTGCATCATCTCGCGGTTGACCTGAGACCCAGCGCTTTGGATCATTTGGGGCTGATCCCGGCTGTGCGGCAATATATCGATGCAATCAATGAGAAGGGAGCAATTTTCATTCAGCTGGATGTACAAGAGCAATCTCAGCGCTTGCCTGGAGAAATCGAGACTGCTTTATATCGTATTATTCAAGAGGCATTGGTGAATGTCATTCGTCACGCCAATGCTACGCGGGCCAACGTCCGGATCGAAATTGATGAAGAGCAGGTGAGGGTATTTGTTAGTGATAACGGGGTTGGCTTCAATGTTCAGGATGCCCTTTCCAATGGAAGGCTGGGATTGTTCGGCATGCGTGAGCGCGCTGAAATAGTCGGTGGAAGTTTAACCATTACTAGTGGACCCGGGGTTGGAACCAAGATATCTATGGAGGTGCCGTATGACAACGAATTTATTGATCGTAGATGACCATGGTGTCATCCGGGCTGGCTTGCAGGCTCTGCTTGACTCGGAATCCGGCTTTCATGTCGTAGGTGAAGCTGAGAATAGTGAACAAGCTATCGATCTTGCTGGGCAACTCCATCCAGATGTGATCTTGATGGACATCAGTATGCCAGGATCCAATGGCATCGAAGCCACACGTCAAATCTGTGAGAAATATCCCTTGATGAAGGTGTTAATACTGACCGTGCATGAAGATCGCGAACTGCTGCGAGAAGCACTACGCTGTGGTGCCAGTGGTTATGTGCTCAAGCAGGCAGTGAAATCGGAATTGATTAATGCGATTCATGCAGTCACTCGAGGAGAGTTATATGTACATCCCTCAATGACACGTGCCTTATTAAATCAAGCTCTTGCTTCTGCCAATCCCTCTCAGTTAAAAGATCCGCACCTGACACTGCGCGAGATAGAAATCATACGCCTGATAGCCAAAGGATACACAAACCAGCAAATTGCTGGCCTCCTCCACATCAGCATACGCACAGTTGAATTTCACCGTGGAAATGTGATGAATAAACTGGGTTTGGAAGGACGCGTAGAGCTGGTCCGTTATGCTGCAGATCACGGTTATTGACCCGTTACCTTCTAACGACTGTCTCGAAACAGCCAGCCTGCAACTCAGATTGACCGGTTACCAAAGCTAGTAATTTACCACAGGAAAACCACAGAAAAACTGTGGTTTTTTCCGATTAATAATTTGCTCTCATTTCGATATATTAATAATAGTTTCTGTGACTCAGGTGATAAGGAACCTATGGGGAATGGTAGATTGGGAGTATCTTAATGGGAGGAATTTCGCAGCAAGACCGCGAAGGAGCGATGGGATCTCTGACTATTGGTCCGGTTCCAAGTGATACAGCGTGGGCGATCAGAAACGTCCCCGACCTCAACCCGCGTTATTTACGTATCGGCGATAATTTGAACGCCATCCTGGCTGCTGAGGGAGCAGGCCAAGTGAGTTTTTCTGTCGACAAGCCACTCAATCTGACCGTTATGCTGGCATTGGTTACGATCTTCCAGCAACTTGAAGGATATACCGATCAAAATGCAGCGGAAGCCATGCAAAGGCGTGCGGATTGGAAATATGCACTGCATTTGCCCCTGTCTTATGCAGGGTTTGATTCGGGCTGGCTGTGCAGCTTCCGAAAGTACATTTTCGGGGAAACCTCCGGCGCAGTCGTGGTTCAGGCGGTGATTGATCACTTGGTTGAGATTGATGCCTTCGATTTGGCTGCAGGAAAACATCTAATCGCGAATGAAGTTCTTTCATCAATCTGTAAGTTGAACCGCATCGTCCAGATCACTGAGGCGATGCTTTTGGCAGTAGATGCCCTGGCCACCCGTGAAAACCTCCAACTGGCGGATATTTGCCTACCTGATCTCTATGAACACTATACCAAAACCTACTACCGCTTGCAGCAAATTGAAACCAGTGAGGAAATGAACCTGCTGGCCCAAACCATCGGGGTTGATATTTCCAGATTATGGAACGCTTTTCAGCTTTTCGGAGAAGATGGATTGCAGCAATGGCCGGAAATGGAGCACCTCAGGGACATCTGGCGCGAGCAATATGACCAGGTCGATTGCAGCCCTCAATGCACGACAGAGGCCATCTGGCAGCCAGTCAATTGCCTGCGCTGCAATTTAAGAAGGGAGGTGCCACATCCCCCATAAATCGTACTCGCATATCAAGCGTTTATCCAAGAGAGAGGTAGATGAACAATTTATTGTTTACTGTCAGTTTGACACAATTCTGCTCAACCATGCCATAACGAAGACTCCACTAATACACATACGATTGAAGGGCTTATGAAAAACATAATTGAGAATTTTTCCGAATTGTTACAAAGACAAGAAATTACATATCCAGAAAAAAGGAGAATTCCCATGTCAACCCGCAAGTTTCTTAATTTTTTTATTTCTTTTGTGGTGCTGGTCTCCATGCTTCTCGGAGGTATCAATCTTCCAGTCACCGCAAAAATTGACAGCGCGCCGGCAAAAGCCAACCCATCTATGCCAATGGGTCCCACGGATGAGAGCAAAGTCCCACATTACTTCGGGCCATACTCTAACTATGCCAACAGCGCATTTACATTGGCTGCGGCTACCGTTTCCATCGATGGTGACGGTTCAGGTGCAACTGCCAATGCGACCGTTGGAGCAAACGGAGCTGTAACCGACATCGTCATAACCAACCCAGGGAGTGGCTACACCACTGCTGCCATTACTATCTCAGGTGCTGGAAGTGGAGCATCCGCTGACGCTATTATCACTTCGACAGGCGTCGTTTCCAGCGTGGTTGTTGATACGCCAGGTGCAGGTTATACGGCTCCTTCCGTGGTCTTCACTGGGCCCGCGACTTCACCCGCCACCGCAACAGCCTACGGTGGTGTTGACTCACTTGTGCTCGATACAATTGGTGAAGGATATTCAATGCCAACGGTTGATTTTGATATGCCGGACGACCCCAACGGTACAATTGCGAAAGCCCACGTCCTTTGTGTAGAGCTTGATTGTAAGGCTGTGGCTCCGGCGACCACCGTGACGATTACAGGCTTGGTGATCGATAACCCCGGCTCAGGGTATGCGAAAGCACCCAACGTTGTCATTCGCGACGGCACGATTTTTAATCCATTGAACGATCGATTGGCTGCCGCTGCCGCCAAGCTTCGTTCAGGGCTTTCTGAGAATAACGACATCGTACCAAACATGGTTGATATCCAGGCCATCATTAATGCGACAGCTCACGCGACAATTTCCGTTGACACCGTCATCGTTGACACCTTTGGTGCGGGGTACGCTACAGTCCCGACGGTGGAAATCACCGACACGGGAACGCCAACTACTCTTGCGATGGCCACAGCTATCACCGATATTGGTGCAATCACTGGTTATACCAATTTGGTCGGTGGTTCTGGTTATGTCACCACTGGCGGTATCCAGAAGTTTCAGGATGGTTTGCCTATGCTCTGCATCCCCGATTTTGCAAATGGACAAACCTTCGCTGATTGCACGGACAATAATCTGGGACAGCATATTCCGATTGCAATCGCAGATACCACGACCTTTCTCGGTGCTGATTACTATGTAATTGCATTGGTGCAGCATCGCGAGCAGATGCATTCCGACCTTGCTCCGACCCTGCTGCGTGAATATGTTCAGCTTGAGACTGCAGAAAATGCCTCATGGAGTAAGCATGTAGCGTTGCAAACCGACCTGATCGATGGAACAACTCAAAATGTTCTTATGCCAGATGGCTCTCAGGCAGTTGCGGTGGATGATCCGCATTACCTCGGACCGATCATTGTGGCCAATAAAGACCGTCCTGTCCGTGTAGTGTTTTACAACCTGCTACCGACCGGCAAGGAAGGCGATCTGTTCCTCCCCGTGGATACGACATTCATGGGCTCTGGGATGGGACCGATGGACATGACCGCCCCGATGGATGAAGGCTCCGTCATGGATATGGTTCGCAACCCGATGTGCGGTGAAGCTGACCGCACTGACATGACGCGTATGGATTGTTTCGCGGAGAGCCGTGCCACCCTGCACCTTCATGGCGGTATCACCCCCTGGATTTCGGATGGAGCTCCACATCAGTGGATTACCCCGGCGAATGAGCTGACCGGTTGGCCGCAAGGCGTCGCAGTAAGAGATGTCCCGGACATGGTGGGAACCAGTTTGCCTGCTGGCGTACCCGATTGCTCTGCTGATGACGACGGCTGCATGACTTTCTACTACACCAACCAGCAGTCAGCACGCTTGATGTTCTACCACGATCATTCTTGGGGCATTACCCGCCTGAATGTCTACGCCGGTGAAGCTGCTGGTTACATGATAACGGATGAAACCGAGCAAAGACTGATGGCCCCGGGTGGTCCTCTGGCCGACGTTGGTCTTGGTATACCGTTAATTATCCAAGACCGCACATATTTACCAAGCCCCGCCCAGGTAGCAGAGCAGGACCCAACATGGGACACCTCTCGCTGGGGTGGTGAAGGCAACTTGTGGTACGAACATGTCTATATGCCTGCCCAGAATCCGGCAGATCCGAGTGGTATGAGCTCTTTTGGTCGCTGGATGTACGGCCCCTGGTTCTGGCCGCCGGTTACACCGGAATTTGGTCCGATCGCCAATCCTTACTACAACATGGATCCGGCGACCAACTTCACAACGCCATTGTCAGTTCCCTGTAACCTGGATGACCCGACTACCTGGCAGTACCTGAGTGACCCGTACTGTGAACCTCCTCAAATCCCAGGTACGCCGAATAACTCGGCTGGGATGGAGCAGTTCAATGACACTCCGATCGTCAATGGTACGGCCTATCCAACCGTTACTTTAGACCCCAAATCCTACCGCTTCCGTATCCTGAATGCGGCCAATGACCGCTTCTGGAACCTGCAATGGTACGTGGCTGATCCGAATACCGCCAGTACTTCTTTGAACGCTAATGGTGAATTAATTGGGGGAACGGAAGTTGCACTGAACCCGGCCGAAGTGGCTGCCGCTCAAACTGACTTGAATCTCGTTCCAAATCCACTCACGAGTGTCATTGACAATTCGACTGGTCTTCCCGTCGACCTCAATGGTCCTGACTGGATCCAGATTGGCACAGAAGGCGGTTTCCTGCCGGCACCCGTCGTGGTGGATGGTCAACAGGTGGCGACTTATATCACGGATCCAACCCGTTTTGATGTGGGTAACGTGGATAAGCACTCCATGCTGCTAGCCCCGGCTGAACGTGCTGACGTGATCGTCGACTTTTCGAAGTTTGCCGGCCAGACTTTGATACTCTACAATGATGCTCCTGCGGCTTTCCCTGCCCGTGTTCCAGCATATGACTACTATACGGGTGGTCCAGACCAGAGCCCAGCAGGTGCACCTTCAACTCTGCCTGGTTACGGCCCAAATACCCGTACGATCATGCAGGTCAAAATTGCAGCTGCCGTCCCGGCACCCGCCTACAACTTGACCGCGTTGCGAAATGCATTTTCTCATAAAGCTGACGGTTCAGGTGTGTTCGAATCGGGCCAAAACCCGGTGATTGTCGGGCAGGCAGGTTACAATTCCGCCTACGGCGCCAGTTTCATTGCCGGGGGTGATTGCACAAACGCCTCCGGAACCAACAAATGTGACGGATTTGCGCGCATCCACCAACAGGGCGGCGACACGTTCCGATTCGATACATTGCTGGGGTCACAAATCGGCATAACGATTCAACCAAAAGCGCTGCACGATGAGATGAACTCCTCCAACTTCGAACCGTTTGGACGCATGTCCGGAAATCTTGGCGTCGAGGTTGTGCCTGCTGACCCCGTACTGCAAAATGTGGTGCTCCTCCCGTTCGTTAACCCGCCAACCGAGATCTTTGATGGCACCAACCTGCCAACTACCGATACGATCACTCCGATCAGTACGATGCCGGACGGCACCCAGATCTGGAAGTTCACCCATAACGGCGTTGACACCCACCCGATCCACTTCCACTTGTACGATGTACAATTGCTCAACCGGGTCACCTGGGATAATATCATCATCCCACCTGATGCCAGCGAGCTCGGCTGGAAGGACACTGTCCGTGTCAGCCCGCTGGAAGATACTTACTTTGCCATCCGGCCGATCATCTATGTCCTGCCTTGGGAAATCCCCAACAGCGTCCGTCCCCTCAACCCAATGATGCCAATTGGGGACACGACCATGTTCAATCCCACGGATATAAATGGTAACAATGCCCCAATTGTCAACTCCCTTGTCAATTTTGGATGGGAGTACATGATGCACTGTCATATCCTTTCTCACGAAGAGATGGATATGATGCGACCGGTTTTAGTAGCTATGCCTCCGCTTGCACCGGACAATTTAACTTACAATTTCATCGGAAGCGGAAACTCAACCCGGGTAATGCTAACCTGGAATGATAATTCCATTACAGAGACTGCATTCGTAGTTCAAAGGTCGGCAGACAGCGGCCTTACTTGGGTGGACCTGACCAGGATGATATCTCCACTGGATCAGCCCAATACTCATCGAGTAGGGCTCACCTACACGGATATGACTTACAATCCCAACAACAGCTACTATTATCGGGTTGTCGCAGAAAACTCAGTCGGCTATGGAGGTTCTTACCCGGGTCTAACGGTCAAGTCGATGACAGCCAACTTGGCTGTCGCTGGTGCGCCTCTCACGCCACCATCCGGTTTGTCTGCAAGGGTGTATCCAGGACCTGTGGTTAGATTAACTTGGACGGACAATACAACAAATGAAACTGGATTCGTGATTATGCGCTCTATTAATGGTGGAGCGTTCACCGAATTGGCTACACCTGGACCTCGTAACGGAACAGGTTCAGTAGCTTACGTTGACAACACAGTTGTAGGTGGCAACATGTATGCCTACATGGTAGCTGCCACGAATGGCTCTACCACCTCCGCATACTCGAACACCGCCACTGTCAATCTTGAGTTACCGTTAGCTCCGTCCAATCTGACTGCTACCACCATTCGGCGTGGGAATCAAGAACGAGTGATCTTAACCTGGACCGATCTCGCTACCAACGAAACCGGTTACACCGTTCAATGGTCAGACACAGCAGCCTTTACTACAATCTTAAGTTCTACAGATATGGGAGCGAATGCCACCAGGTACATCACCCGCAACATCGATCGCCAGATATGGTATTTCCGTATCCGGGCATTCAACGGCATAGGACAATCGGCGTGGGTTACCACGGGGGCGATTGCTCCGGCTGAAGTTGTAACTGACTCCATACCCGTCAACTTAATTTTTATGGATGATTTTACCGATAACCTGGCCGCTTGGACGGGCATGGTTGGTAATGTAGCGCTAAGCCCTCTCGCAGCAATGGGGGATGTGGAAGGCCAAGGCTTGTTAGCAACTTTGGGTAGTGTTAGTGATCCAGTGCCTGCTGACGAAGACTCACCAGCGTACGTCTACCATCAAAGTCTCTCACTTTCATCCAATCTTGCCAGCTTCTACTTCAACCCCAATGGTGTCTTAACAGGAATCGAACCGGTTGACATCTACACTGGGCTTGATGAAAACGGCGATGAAGTATTTGGTGTTCAGTATCAGCATACGGCTGATGCGCCTACGGATTATTTTGTGCGTGCCTGGGCTTTGACTGAAACCGGAGAAGTCTATACAGACTGGGCACCAATTGCCAATGCAGAACAGTATTTGGAGGTTGATTGGCAGTCAGGCTTATTATCCACTTTGAACCTGTATGTTGAAGATAGTGTGGTAGCTTGGGTAACCGCTGATACTGACATGGATGAGGTAGTTGAAGTCCGGCTCGGACCCTCCCGAGGAGCAGATGAGACTTTATCCGGGACGATGTACTTTGACGAGTTTATCTCCTTGAGTAGTACAGACGCAATGCCATTCACAATCTACATGCCGGTACTGGTGAGATAAACAGCTATCGGTAAGAATCAAAAGACTCCCCCTGGAGGCCAATTGACCGGTTTCCAGGGGGAAATCAATGGAGAATATCCTATGCATAGAAAATGCATCCGGGGCTGGTTCAGTTTTGTACGGGAACCGCACCTCAGGCGTATTTCTCATCAACATCGCCTTCTTTTCATTCTCTGTTTAATGGGATTGCTTTTGTCGATCAGGATGCTACCAGTGACTGGGGCACCGATACCTGCGCTAACCCCAGCCGCGGCTGATTCAGGAGAAAAGGTGGAATTAAGGCTGGATGCAAAGATCAAAGCACGACTCTCCGAGCTTGCTCCAGGCGAGCTGGTTTCAGTGATTGTGATGATGAAGACTGGGGATATCCCGCAGCTTGATGTGTTCACAACCCCAGGTGTGAGATCACCGGAACAAATGATCAGGTCATTGCAAGCCACAGCGGAAGCTACTCAGGTGGATATCAATCAATTCTTAGTCAACAAGCGCTCCATTGGAATAGCTGCAAACATTCAACATTTTTGGATCATCAACGGTTTCTCGCTGCAGGCGACAGCAGAGATGATTCAAGACCTGGTTGCTCGCCCGGATGTAGCCCAGGTAATTTTGGAAGAGACTTTCCAGGCGCCGGTTTATGATCGGACGCTGCAATCAGGGTGGGACAACCTGGGAAGAATTGATGCACCCGCTATGTGGGCAATGGGTTTCAAAGGCCAGGGAATTGTAGTGGCAAACCTGGATACCGGTGTCGACGTGTCCCAACCGGAGTTGTCGGCTCAATGGAGGGGAGGTAATAATAGTTGGTATGATCCCTACGGAAAACATCACAGCCCCACTGACTTACCGGCAAGCTGTACCAGTAGCGGGCATGGAACCGCTACCATGGGGGTCATGCTAGGGAAGACGGTTGGGGTAGCCCCAGATGCACAGTGGATTGCTGCTAAAATTTTTGATGACAATTGCAGCGCGACCACCACCGGCATATTGCTAGGTTTTGAATGGCTGTTGGACCCGGATGGCAATCCAGGCACACCCGATGCCCCCCAGGTGGTCAACAGCTCCTGGGGAGGGACAACTCCTTCCTGTGGGGATCAAGACCCAACCGGGAAATACATCTTCCAACCCGCTCTGCAGACCTTGCGTGCTGCCGGGATCTTGCCGGTCTTCTCGGCAGGCAACAGCGGTGCCAGCGGAGATGGCAGCAGTACCTACCCGGGGAACTACCCGGAAGCCTTTCCGGTTGGCGCGACCGACAGTATGGACATAGTCGCCAGTTATAGTGCCCGCGGCCCGAACTATTGTGTTTATCCACCGGGTACCTATCCTGAGCTCTCTGCGCCGGGATCAGCTATCTACACTGCCGGTTTAGGGAATACATATAGAACACTGAACGGCACTTCATTCGCTGCTCCGCATGTTGCTGGCTCGCTAGCTTTGTTGCTAAGCGCTTTTCCCAGTGGGTTGTCCATACAGCAGCAAGAATCTGCGCTGGTACTTTCAGCCGTAGACCTGGGAGCACTCGGGCCAGATGACAGCTACGGCTATGGCCGCCTTGATGTAATGGCAGCCTACCAATGGCTGTTAAGTCATCCAGACCCAATCACTGTGTCTTCCATATTATCTCCTTCCACGATCAGTGAAAGCGCTGATTCGATGTCCTTAACGCTCAATCTCAACCAGACTTCCTTTAGACCGATCACAGTTTCTTCTGCAGCATCCGTGGGGACAGCCACTGCGGGTGTTGATTACATCCTGCCAGATCCGATCACCTTTAATCCGGGAGATACCCAACAAATCGTGTTGATCCCGATCCTGAACGATTTGCTGCCCGAATCTGATGAGACCATCAAGATCAAATTGATTTTGCCGGATATTGCCATCCCTGCAAACCCTCAAGATCTAACTGCGGTTATCCAGGATGATGATATCCAGGTAGGTTTCGAAACCATCGATTCGGTGGTGAATGAAACGGATGGTAGAATCTTGATTTATGTCCTGCGCACAGGAGGAATGAGCTTTCCGGCTGCCGTGGACTACCAGATTACGGGCGGGACAGCCGTCATGGGGGTGGATTACCTGCTACAGAATGGTCAGGTCATCTTCGCACCCGGCGAATTACAAAAACCGATCTCAGTGATCCTTTTTCATGATAATATGCCAAGTTCAAATAAAACGCTATCCCTGGCTTTAGCCCGCCCGGACCCGATCTCCGTGCAGTTGGTAGACTCTGACATGAACCTGACCATACAGAACGTTGATCCTTGGCTGACCATGCTGCCGATCATAAGCCGCTAATTAAGCCAATATGGAATTGTAATGATGCGTTAGCCGGTTTTCTATAAGCAGACATTTGTGACCATTCAGGGTTCTTGAAGAGTAATCTGTAGGTTTTACCGGCAAATATATCTGCGGCATTTTTCGGATTGGTTTCTCGTCCTCGTTATCCAGTTCATCCACTAGAACTACCGCATCCCTGAATGCAAAGTCAGGTTGTGCCAGGTAAGCATTTTTGAGGGCAGTCAGAAAACCTGTCAGGCGATAGTTAGTAAATATAATATTACGGGTTCCAAGAAGATATGCATTCTCTTGATTATCGTTAAAGTCAGATGAACCACGACAATTTCACTACTAAAGATATCAACCACTTTAATCAGAAATCTGTCTTTGTGTTCAACCGCTGCCAGATTAAAATTTTATTTGAACCAACAAATATAAAAGAGCTTCAAAAAATCCTTCACCTATCCATCAGAATTGCTAGAGGAGTAAAATATAACTCATTACACCGAAAGCTTGGTTCTGTTCTACAGCAACTTTTCCAATTCATAAGGCGAATATATAATATGGGGCAACGTTGTGCATGCTGCTGAGTTTGCGATTGCGTCAGGCAGAGGAAGTATTTAAGTAACGATCAATATAGGTTATAGAGTTCGAAGATAGTATACATTCACATTAAAATAATTAATTTGATTTTTTCGAAGAAGGTGTATCATGAATATTGGATTACAAATCCCATCATTTAAATTCCCTGGCGGAACGATTGCAATTCGTCCCAAACTGAAAGAAATTGTCACAACAGCTGAGGAGGCAGGTTTCTATAGCCTCTGGGTAATGGATCATTACTATCAAATCAAGGGATTATTCGGAGAAGCATACAATGACCCGATGCTGGAAAGCTATACCACGCTTGGTTTTTTTGCAGGATTAACAGAAAAAGCCTATCTTGGTGTGCTGGTAACAGGTGTTATTTATCGCCATCCCTCCGTTTTGATGAAAATGGTCAACACACTCGATATACTCTCTGGCGGTCGTGCGTATTTTGGAATTGGCGCGGCATGGTATGAAGAAGAAGCCAAAGGCTACGGGATCCCTTATCCTTCAACATCAGAACGTTTCGAGAAACTGGAGGACAATCTTAAATTAGCAAAAGCTCTCTGGGATGGGGATGAGGTCTCTTTTGCAGGTAAGCATGTTTCTACCCCTTTGATTACCAATAACCCCCGTCCGATTTCCAACCCGCATCCACGCATCATGATTGGCGGTACAGGCCCAAAAAAGACACTGCGATTGGTTGCTCAATATGCGGATGCCTGCAATATTGGTGCTTGGGAAGGCACAGAAAACATGCAAAAAGCACTCGACAACCTCAAAGAACATTGTCAGTCCCTGGGACGAGATTACGACGCAATTGAGAAAACATGCCTTTATTCAGTAAATCTATCCGGAGATGATACCGCCGGTAGTATCATCAAGAATGCTCAAGGGTTGTCTGAGATGGGCTTTACTCATGTGATTTTTAATATGCCGGATGTCTACAAAGAAACTACGCTCAAAACCTTCGCAGAAGAAATTATCCCTGCAACTGCCGGTTTCTGAAGATAAAATTCTAAAGTTTGCGCCGGGATGTTACTTAACTGGGATATTTGGATCGGAAATGTAGCCAAAGCTGTGATTATTTTACTAGCCGACAACCCAGACTCCTGTTACCCGCCCGATTGACTGCCAAAGCAGTTCTGCTGCCTTGTGAATTGGTGTCCCGGATCCTGCCTGTTACCACTTAAAAATACCTAAGTTCCGCTCTCTTTTAAAGAGCATCAAAGAGTCCAGAAATCTTCAGACGGGAAGCTGATTTTTCTCTCAACAAGAGCTATCAGTTTCCAAACCCTCTACCAAACCAATCGGTATGCAGGTGGCAAAGCGCTTTCAGGCTGGTAACAAATCAAAACTGAAACCAGAATTCACCTCATTCTTGACGAACAAATTCGGCTGTCTTCTCATACGGCTAGTTTCCATAGATTTACTGAATGACGGCATATTTTTCTGCACATTAATTACCGTTCATTTTAATTAATTTTGAAAACGATCCAATTTTTCATGCTATTTTGATATTCATAATCCCCTAATGAACAGGGGGGATACTCCGGATTTCCGGCATCCACCAGGACATACTGAATGCCCTGCTCGATTAGCCAATCACGATCACAGATTTTCTCATCAGGATAGACTGGTACAATGCTGCGAGTAAAATGCTCACCAAACAATCCATACTCATAGTAGACAATCGTCGGCATGGCGATTCCCAATACGCCATCTTCCGGCACAGTTTGATCTACTAAATACAACATTTCTTTGGTGTCATATGACTGGGCGGAGATCGAATCAAAGCGGTGCTGTTTCCAGAAGGCTTTGTAACCCCAGAAGGATTTGGCTGGGTTACTATAGACAGCCATCAGTAAGGTCAGAATCGAAAGTATGCTGATTAAGTAGATTAACACCAGACCAAACTTTGGGCGCAACCAATCGAGAAAGGCTGTCAATCCCAGGCACAGGAAAGCAAATAAGGGGATGAAATAACGGCCATCATACGGCGTCCAACCTGAACGTAAAAATGTAAAGGCCAGCGGTGTCATTAGCAGGAACAGGCTGGTAAGAACCATTAATGGATGCCTGTGCTTGAATGTGATCACCAACACAAAGATTGAGATGATAAAAAACACAAACATACCCATCAGTCCAAACCACGAGGAATCCTCCGAGAAAGGAATATGGTCGCTGTAACCAAAGCTGTGCTGGTTCAGCAGGGATTGGTCCACTTCAAGGGAGACACCGGTCTTTGCACTGATGAAATCTGGAATCGCCGCTTTCAATTGCATTAATTTGCTTTGGTATGGTTCCGGAATACCCTGGAAATCAACAATCTGATAAGCCCAGCGCCCTGTCATCAAACTAATATGCGCCAGCGAGGAACTGTTTGGCTGGAGTGTGCTTTGAGAGGTCATCTCAAGTGCTTCTGGTGGCAGAAGTGAGCCGAAATGGATCGAATTACTGATGAAGATGGGTGAGCTGAGCAGCAAAAACGACAGAAATGAGGATGACCCCAGGATAATGACATCATGTAAATTGATCATTTTGAATAGCAACCAATAGAGCAAGAAGAAAATGGCCAATCCCGGCAAATATCCACCTACCGAGGAGTTGGTGCCAATTGAAAGACCAATCGCCAACCCGGCTAGAAGTAAGTAACCAGTATTTTTCCTCTTTAGGTGGTAATAAAAGAAGTATACCGCGGCAATCAGCATGAACGAGCTGACATGGTCATGTCGAGTGGAACTGAAGTTCATCTGCACCACCGGAAAGGCTGCCCATATCAGAGCAGAAAGCAGTGCCAGGCTCTTCTTATTGGTAAGTTCCAGCCCCAAAACGTAGATCAATACGATCGATAGGTAGCCACAGATATAGGTGAATAATCCCAGGAAATGCTCACCGCGCGAAAAGAGCAGTGTCCAGTAACTGATCATCTCAGCGTTCATTGGAAAGGTCAACTGCCAGATCACCTTGGTATTCCATGGCAGCCAGCTGCCTGTTTGATCCCACATACCGATGCGGGCCAGGTGAATCGCCAAGGAATCATTATTGTTCGGCGGCACAAAGAGGACGTAAACCAGAGTAAGCACTGCCGCCAAACCACTGCCGATAAGAAACACAATAACAGGAAACGGGAGCTTCTTTTCAACTAAGTCAAGCTTTGGGAATGGAAAGGGAAATAATGTGTGTTGGGGAGGTTTCAGAAAGTGGAGGATAGCAAAAGAAATCGTCAGAAGAATGACCTGAAATCCCAATATAAATATTGGGTTATTCATCTGATAAAATCCCCCGGATACTGTCATTACCAAAATAATCAATGAGATGAGGATTGTAAATCCCCCCAGGAACCAATCCAGCCATTTCCTGTAATCAAAATAGCGATTGATTTGTAAAGCAGTCAATAGAAAAATAATGAATGAAATAATTAATAAAAGCATTATGTTTCCTGAAATGTTGTATTTTTGTGAAGGAGACTATAAGCTACGAATTTAGTACCAACCTTTATGTTAGTCCAATCTGCGAAAAATAGGTAGGATTAATCGTCTGTGTGGCATGTACCGGCAACCTATGTAAAGTGCGTTATGGCGAAATGCTGTAGGCCCTGCAGCATCTTTTACGTGATTTGGTTTTTCAAAAGGGTTGTAAAGGGTGTATAGAACTCATTATAAGATCAGAAGTATGCATCTCATACCATCTCCTGATGCTAATCTGAACCTCTTAAATGCTCCAGGCCCGCCAAATGTTTGCTGATAAATTTGCTTCAATTCTGATCTGGTTTTCAGGGTTGCCCGGAATTTACCCCTCGATTTGTGTATGGTCAAGTCCGGGCAGATATATTTTTTGATTCTACTTTTGAGATAAGGTTCTTACTTTTTGTCGGCTTCACCACCCGTTAGCACCCGATTCTCTTTAAGTTCTGTGAACGCAGCGGCGGTAATTGAAACATCATCAATAAAGAAATTACTGTTGAGTGATTCGTCGGTGGTAGCCCGAAATTCAAGGGAGATGGTTGTGCCCATATAGCTGTTCAGATCCAGCACGCCTTCCACCCAGCCTGCCGTGTCATTGGTTCCACACAGGGTAAAGGATAGTTTTTCGGTGCCGTTTACAAAAACCTTCCCAAAATCGAAGCCACAAATATCCTCCGAGGCAATCCAATACCAGAAATGCAGGTAACGCACCCCGCTAAGCGCAATGCCTGATTGCTGCAAGCTGCTAATATCATCATAATCGCCGCCCAGCCAGGCCGCCCATGAGCCGCTGTGGGGAGTCACGTCGCCTGGAAACGATTGCGTGATTATATCCCACCCACCAGTTGATGATTCAGTCCAATTACCATCTGCTCCACCTTCAAAGTCTCCATTTCGGATCGGATTGACAGCGGTGCTCGTGACGGTGATGCTGATCGTAGCCACGTTAGAATCGCCAGTGCCATCGTTCACCTTAAAGGTAAAGCTGTCGCTTCCTACATAATTCGTTGTAGGTGTATAAATGCGGTTAAGTCCTGACCCGCTGAGTGCTCCGTGCAGAGGGTTGCTGACGATGGTCCATGTAAGTGGGTCACTGTTAGCATCTGATGCGGTTAAAGTAATTGCAATGGCCGTGTTTTTCGATGTTGTCACACTCTGGTTATTGGCCACCGGCAGAACATTTGGCATGGTTGGTCTTAGAACAATTGGCAAATAAACACTTTGAACGAATGAGATCCCGTAGGTCAAGTTGGCGGTCATGGTGGCTGCGCAGTCGCTAATGTTGGTCACCGCTACCTGGCTGCCCGCACCGCTATATAAATTGCTGTTGGGGTTGGAGGAACTGTTAAATGTGCGGTTGGCTTCTGTACCAGGAAAAGGATCCCCTGCATCCCCGCGGTTAATGTTATTATGTAATTCATTCAGGCCATCAGCTTCTATTACCTTAATCAGTGGATGATTTTCGTTGCTGTTTGCAGAGTTAGTATACGTAACCGATTCGTCAATATGCCAGATCACCAGGCCGCAGCCTGGCAGCCCGGCATCGTAGCTCGTTAATTGTCGATTTTCCACCAGGAAAAACTCTCCCGTGCCGGAAGCTGTCTGAAAATTCCAGTTGACTCCGCCCGGGTTGGGACGCAACAGAAAGGCTGTGGGATTGGTTTCTGCTTGATTGATTGCAGCCCCTGATGACGTTCCGTTAACCGCGCTCGGTGTAATCCAGGACTGATACCACTTTAACCAGGCATCCGGGAAAGCCGGTGTGCTGCCTGCCGGGTTGCTGTCTATGGCATTCCACGAACCAGCACCCATAATTGACCACTTGCCTACGCCTTCAGATGTATCATCGATATCATACAGGTCCGGCCAGGTCAGGTCGTGCCCTAATTCATGAGCGATGACGCCCATGGTCGCTTGATGGTTACCGTGAATCTCGCCAAATTGGGCATAACCGCCGTTATGCGCATATGCCCCTAGCACTTTTCCATCAAGGGTGGGCGGTCCGACATTGTCTAAGGTCCAACGATGTGCCCAAATATTTGGTGTACTCCAATCGTAAGAATTCTCATAGCCGGCTACAACCACCACGATGTGCAACTCATTGAGGGATATATACCCATCGCTGTTGGTATCATAACTGGCATAATTAATAAAGGGATCGGCAGCGATTAGGGCGTTCTTGACGATTGATTGGTTTGCAATCCCGGTACTACCGCCGGTATTCGGGTGAGCGTAGCCCAGGTTCAACCAACCTATCACACCGTCATTAGCTGTGCCATTTGATTCCGTAGCAGGGGAGAGCGTCAACTGATCGAACGATGCTTTCAGGTAAAAATCTTTCACGCTATTGGATGCGCCGAATATGGTTGTGGCGAAATCCGCAGCGGTATAAGTGCCTGCGCGATTGCTGAAGCTTGCCAGCAGCACCAGGGTGCGCTGCGTACCCAAATTGGGAGAATCCATACGGGTTGGCAGCGCGTCTGGTGGTATAAACGATCCCTGTGGACGCGTATGTAAGGGGAGGTTCAATGGTGCGACACTACCCACGACCAGGCGACCTGCATTATCCTGGAAAGATGGGCTCAGCGATCCGTCTTGAGTAGGAATTGCATACACCCACCAGCCATCCGTATCTTGCAAAACGGTATAACCGGCTTTTGTTTCAAAGCCATTCGACCATTCATCGCCCCACTGTCGCGCTACAAAAGTAGTTCCATCCGGTTGTGTGATGGTCAAATCAATCGGAGCAGCTGGAGCAGCCAAAGCTGTCGTTGTCCAAACCGCCGCCAAAGCCAGAGTAAAAAATATAACTGCAAATCGAAAAATGTGATTAATGGACATTTTAAACCTCTGATTATGGTTTCTTGGAATATGTTTCAATATAATCACCCTCTGCCGCCACCGTGAGGGTTTGTGTTGATTTGTCATAATTGCCGTGCGCTATTATATAGTCCCCCACATTGATCTCGCCAGCGTAAAATGCCAGGCGGATCTTCGGCTGTGTCTCGCTGACCGGTGAAGGTGGATAAGCTGTATAAGTTACATTGATCTCTTCACCTCCGTCTAATTTCACCTGATAAACAAAAGTGCGGGGTGCATCCAGCAATCCTGCGGGTGTTGTGTCACCGCCGCTTAGTACTATCCCGCTTACCTTCTGTATTCCATTTTGCAGGGTCTGAGGGGCTCGTTTTGTGATGTTATCCGGATCTGTTGTGTTGGCTGGGCTGCACGAATTCAATAAAATCAGGGGAAAGAAAACAATTACAAGACAAAGCAGATGCTTTTGTTTCATACCCTCTCCCAGATTAGATTTATAACAAAGCTGAATTATAGAAGAATACACCTATTTGTATCTAATTAGTATACTACTTTTTATTTTATATTAACTTATGAAAATCGGCTAAATTTAATGGAAGGTTTGTCAGGATCGACAGTGTAATCTATTGGGTTTTTTGAGCGGAATGCATGGATGTAAAATCGCCAACGATCAATCATAATTCAGACTTCTTGGATTGAGTAGATTCATTCGATTTGGCCAATTCATTTCTCATTTCCCCATTGGAAGAGCATCCCATTTTCAGAATAGATCCAAACCTGGAAAATATCCACAATAATAGATAAAAGACAAATAAACAAACTATGCCTTATGGACAGAAAATCCTCATTCGAAATGACCGTGATCACACCATTTGAGAAGACAGCAAAACCACCGATGTCGCTGGGTATCATACCCTCCCAGAATCATACTTTGATGATTACCTTGCTATTCAGACCCACAAAACCGGCCCAAATATTCATGACATTTTAAAGTTGACAATATTTAGCGCTGGTTGTAATATAAATGAATCATTAAAATATAGAGGAGGTGGTTTATTGGAATGATTTTGTACGTGGTTTCCCCCTTTTCTTGTTTTACCCAAACATAAACCCATTGCACTCTCAACTCTGCCCCATACCAACCCCAACCCAGTTTCAAGACAGAATCTTTCTCGCCTCATAGCAGCCCCATCTCTGACCTAATCAAATAGCATTTTGGAGGATAAAGAGATGAAAAAATTAGCCTTATTACTAGGCGTTATTTTGGTTTTAACAATGACGTTAAGTGCGTGTGGTGGCGCGGGAGGCCAGGCACAAACGGTTAAAGTAGGCGTGGTTGCTGAACTTACCGGAGATATCCCTGCAGTAGGGGCATCCTGTAAAAACGCAGCTGAAATGGCTGTCCAGGAAATTAATGATGCCGGTGGTCTTGAGATCGGCGGACAAAAATATAAGGTGGAACTTTATATTGAGGATAACGCCGGAAAAGCTGACCAATCCGCTTCGGCTGCTCAAAAGCTCATTACCCAGCAGAATGTGGTCGCCATTATCGGGCCAAATGCCAGCCGTTATGCCATCCCCGCCTCTGAGATTGCAGAAAGTTCAAAGGTTGTTTTGATCAGCCCCTGGTCAACCAACCCGAAAACCACCCTGGATGCCAAGACGGATCTGCCAAAAAAATACGTCTTTCGTGCTGCTTTCATCGATCCCTTCCAGGGACGTGTGGTTGCAAAGTTCGCACTTGACAACTTAAAGGCGAAGAAGGCAGCGGTTTTATTTGATGTGGCTTCTGATTACAACAAAGGCATTGCTGAATTCTTCAAATCTACCTTTGAAGAAAATGGCGGAACTGTGGTGGCTTACGAAACATATACCACAGGCGATAAAGACTTCTCTGCCCAGTTGACGAAAATTAAAGAAACTGGACCGGATGTTGTCTTTTTGCCGAATTATTATAGCGAAGTTCCTTTGCAGATCCAGCAGGCTCATCGTCTTGGAATTGAAGCACCTTTTCTGGGTTCGGATTCCTGGGGCAGTTCAGAGCTGATTACCCTGTGTGGTACTGATTGTGAAGGTTATTATTTCAGCACCCATTATGCCGCTGATGCTGCCACTCCGGCAGCCACAAAGTTTATTCAAAACTATACTCAAAAGTATGGAAACACACCGGATGATGTGGCTGCACTTACTTACGATTCCTTTGGTTTGCTTTGGCAGGCTCTCCAATCGGCCGGTAAGATTGACCGTGAAGCAGTCCGAGAAGCAATGTCAAAAATTGCGGCATTTGATGGCGTAACCGGGAATATGTCATTCCAGGCGGGATCGGGCGACCCAATCAAGAGCGCTGTGATTCTGCAAGTGAAAGGTGATAAATTTGTTTGGTTCGCCAATGCGAATCCGTAATTTATAGCAATCGAAATATCCGCGGGTTTGGCTTTACCGAATCCGCGGATAATTTTATTTATGAGAGGTAGCCAATGACCTATCTCCTTCAACAATTACTGAATGCTTTGCAGCTTGGTAGTATTTACGCATTGATAGCGTTGGGCTATACGATGGTCTATGGGATTCTGACGATGATCAACTTTGCCCATGGTGACCTTTTCATGGTAGGCGCTTTCTTCTGTTTCCTGGCCGCAACAGCTTTGGGGCTTCCATTTATCCCCACTTTGCTGGTAACAATGATCGGTGTTGCTCTTTTAGGGGTGCTGATAGAGAGATTCGCTTACCGGCCGCTGCGTAATGCACCTCGCGTTTCAGCGATCATCACTGCGTTAGGAGTGGGTATCTTTCTTGAAAATTTCACCCTGGTGTTTGCACCATACCCTCAACATGTACCTCAATTAATTCAAAATAAAACCTGGGTGTTCGCCGGAGTATCAATATCTTCGTTACAGATCTTGATTATCGCCCTTTCAATTGTTTTGCTGATTCTACTGGATAGTATCGTCAGAAAAACATTGGTGGGAATGGCGATGCGGGCTATTTCATGGGATAAAACGATCGTTCCTTTAATGGGTGTGCCACTTAACTTGATTATTTCTGCCACTTTTGCTTTGGGAACAAGTTTAGCAGGTGCAGCCGGGGTAATGTATGCCCTGGCTTTTCCGGTAATTGATCCTTATATGGGCATTCTGATTGGCTGGAAAGCCTTTATTGCTGCAGTCGTTGGCGGGATTGGTAATATTCGCGGGGCGATGGTTGGTGCTTTTATTCTGGGTGGTGTAGAAATTATGGTGGCAGCGTTTTTACCATCCACATATCGGGATTTTGTTGCCTTCACACTGTTGTTGGTCTTATTGATCTTTCGGCCTTATGGCATTTTAGGTAAGCCCAGGCCACAGAAGGTGTAACAATGAAAACGAATACTTCTCGGAACCTGACCTGGCTAGCGTGGCTTAAAATTCAGTTGGAAAATATAGCGGCAAATCGTAAAATCCTCCCAATTTTGGTTGTGGCAGGTTTAATTTTGTCGTTTACTATTCCCCAGTTTCACATATTAAATGATTATGTGATACTGATCATTATCTATGTAGGCATTAATATCATTTTGTCGACCAGTTTGAATTTGATCAACGGGTACATGGGAGAGTTTTCTGTAGGCCATGCTGGCTTTATGGCTGTTGGTGCGTATATCTCTGCCATTCTCACAACACAATTAATCCCCGGAAACCTGGCCATCTGGTTGTTCCCACTGGTGGTAATTGCTGCCGGGTTTGGAGCAGCATTGATCGGGTTGGTAGTGGCCATTCCTTCCTTTAAAACACGTGGAGATTACCTGGCGATTGTGACCCTGGCTTTCCTGATGATTGTAAAATCAGTGATTGAAAATATTGAGGTGATTGGGGGACCGCGCGGTATCCCAGGTATTTCAAAACTTACCACTCTGCCCTGGACATTTATCTGGGTTGTCATCGCCGTGGCTGTGATCCGCAATTTTGTCTATTCAAAGTATGGGCGCGGAGTGCTTTCTCTGAGAGAGGATGAAATTGCCAGTGATTTAATGAGTGTAAATACCAAACAGGTTAAATTACTCAGTTTTATCATTTCATCGTTCTTTGCAGGGGTGGCCGGGGCGCTTTTTGCTCATATTCTGCAATTTATCAGTCCCCGAGTTTTTGATATCGTAAAATCCACAGACATTTTAATTATGATGTACCTGGGAGGGATCGGTTCGATTGCAGGTTCGATTACCGGCGCCGTCATATTTACAGTGTTGCTCGAAGCCCTTCGGCCTTTGGGCATGTGGAGAATGGTGCTGATGCCATTGGTGCTGGTCTTCTTAATGATTTATCGACCGCTGGGCATTATGGGGATGCGTGAGTTACGTTGGTTTGTACCGGGTTACGAACTTGTCGCCAGCAAACTCTGGAGAAAGAACAAGGGGGTTGATCATGTTGAAAGCTGAGGGTTTGACACACTACTTTGGCGGGTTGTGTGCAGTGTCCAATTTCAATCTCGATCTGCAACCTTATGAACTGATGGGTATCATTGGCCCAAACGGCGCTGGTAAAACGACCATTTTTAACCTAATTACAGGTGTTTATAAAGCTTCTAAGGGAAGCATAATGCTCGATGGAGTGGAATTGGTAGGCCGGACGCCCAACCAGATCACCTCGTTGGGAATAGCCAGAACGTTTCAAAACATACGTTTATTTAAAGACCTTTCAGTACTGGATAATGTGCGCATCGCTAATTACTCACAAACTAACTATAATCCTTTTGAAGCTATGTTCCATATTGGCAGATATAAATCCGAAGAGGAACGCATTACAAATCATTCCATGGATTTGCTGGCAGTTTTTAAACTAGACAGCTACGCGGATGAAAAAGCGAGAAATTTACCTTATGGATCTCAGCGACGGCTGGAAATTGCACGTGCTCTGGCGACTAACCCACGCGTTTTGCTATTGGATGAACCAGCTGCCGGTATGAACCCAAATGAGATAGAAGCATTAATGGAATTCATTCGCTGGATTCGTAAAGAGTTCAACCTGACCATTATATTGATTGAACACCAGATGCGGTTGGTAATGGGAATCTGTGAACGGCTAAAAGTCCTTGATTTTGGAGCAACTCTTGCCGAAGGTCTGCCCCATGATATCCAGAATAACCCGAAAGTGTTGGAAGCTTACCTGGGTGAGGGAGGTGACCTATGAGTGCAGACAATATTGTATTGGACGTCAAGGATTTAGCCATTTCATACGGAAATATTAAAGCGGTGCAGGGAATCAATTTCAATGTTAAGGAAGGTGAAATTGTTACACTAATTGGAGCCAATGGAGCTGGGAAATCCTCTACCTTACGTGCAATTTCGGGGTTGATTCCCTATAAGGGCGATATCGTCTATCGAGGGGAGAGTCTTAAATCCACTCCTGCTGATAGGATCGTTGCGCTTGGAATTGCACAGGTACCGGAAGGCAGGGGGATTTTTGGAAATCTGACTGTGATGGAGAATCTTAAACTGGCAACCTGGAGTCGAAAAGATAAATCTCAGCTAGAAGGGGACTATCAGCGCATTTTTAAGATTTTTCCACGTTTGGAAGAACGGCGGGGTCAGCTCGGTGGCACCCTCTCGGGTGGAGAACAACAAATGCTCGCAGTTGGGCGCGCCTTAATGAGCAAGGGCAGGGTGATGTTGTTGGATGAACCGTCCATGGGGTTGGCTCCTGTATTGGTCCGGGAAATCTTCAAAATCCTGCGTGAAATCAATAAGACTGGCACCACCATTTTGCTGGTGGAACAAAACGCCAATATGGCGCTCCGTATCGCTCATCGCGGGTATGTATTGGAGACTGGCACAATCTCGCAAACTGGATCCGGTGAGGAACTTCTGGGAAACCCAAAAGTAAAAGAAGCTTATTTAGGCGGTTAGATTTAACGGCCAGAATGGTGGATTACTTTGCTCACTCAAGCTATACGAGTGCGCACTTCTCTAATTGAGGGAGGAGTTCAGCGACTAAGAAAGCCCAGACAATTAACAATAGTGACATTGCTTATCTAATGGGAAATTAATGAGTTGAGGGACAACTTAATTCTTTTTGCCTATTGACATTACAAACCTGTAATCAGGGTCAAATAAGTCGGGGGTAATTGATAAGAATTGATCAATAGACAGGACTGCTGTTGCAAATGTATAATTAAGATTAGAATGTCCGTCTTGTTCCTCCCTACCAAATTTTATATTCCACGTTTACGCGAAAAGCGAGTATTACGCCCGCGGCTAACCGATATCCTCCAGGCAGGTGTGAACCGGCCAGCAACAGTCATTTTGCTCTCCGGCCCGGCAGGATTTGGAAAAAGTACACTGCTGGGGGAGTTTGTAACCCAGCTCCAACAACCGGTAGCGTGGGTGTCCCTGGATGAAGGAGATAATGATCCGGTTCGATTTTGGTCTTACCTGATCGCCTCCTGCCAATCTGTGCGGCCTGGAATTGGTGAATCTGCACAGGAATTGCTCAAGTCGCCTCTGCCTTCGCCTAATGATGCAGTTCCATCCATTCTGATCAACGATTTCAACAGAATGGAAAGCGAGTTGGTTTTGGTTCTGGATGATTTCCACACCATCCAGAATGAGCTTGTAACTAAAGCTTTTTCATTCTTGCTTGATCACCTTCCTGACAAATTGCATATTGTGCTATCAACGCGCATCGATCCTCCGTGGCCGCTCGCTCGCTTTCGAGCTCATAATCAATTAATCGAAATTCGCGAAAGGGATCTGCGCTTCACCGCTGATGAAGCGGCCTCATTTCTCAATCAGGTGATGGAATTGAATCTTTCTCTAGAAGAAGTTGCAGCTCTAGCAATTCGAACTGAGGGTTGGATCGCCGGTTTGCAATTATCTGCCCTCTCTATGCAAGGGCGTGGAGACATTCCCGCCTTTATAAAAGCATTTACCGGAAGCCATATATACATCGCTGAATATTTGGTCGAGGAAGTTCTCCAGCATCAGTCAAAAGATGTGCAGATGTTCCTGTTTCAGACTTCCATCTTGGGTCGATTAAATGCAAGTTTGTGTGAGGCAGTCACCGGAATACAGGATAGCCAGGCCGTGTTGACAGCACTTCACCGGGCAAACATTTTCATTATCCCTCTGGATGACGAAGGATTATGGTTTCGCTTTCACCATCTTTTTGCTGATTTGCTCCAGTCGTACCTTCGGCAGACGCTACCAACAGATGCTATAACAACCCTTCATTTGCGTGCCAGCCAATGGTATCAACAGAATGGATATGCAATCGAAGCAGTGAATCACGCACTGGCTGCCCAGGATTTCGAAGCTGCAGCAGATCTGATTGAGCAGAACGCATCGAAAGTCACGACCCGTGGCGAATTGACCACACTTCTGAGATGGATTGAGGCTTTGCCAGCGGATGTGTCCCGCCGTCACCCGCAAATCATCATTTCAAAAGCCTGGTCATTGACTCTGGCAGGGGAATTACTTCAGGTTGAATCATTGTTACGAGAAATAGAAAAACAAATCGAATATGGTGACGAAACTCCGGAAATACGTGAATTACGGGGTAATATTTCTGTTTTCCGAGGTTATTTTGCCATGCTTGCAGGTGATTACACACGTGCAATTGAGTTGACTCTTTCCGCTGAGGCACTCCTGCCAGAGAGAAGTGTGCAGGCCCGCAGTATCCTACCTTACACGCTGGGTGCGTCCCATCGTGGAAAAGGTGAATATGAGGAAGCCAGGTTGGCATTTGTTCATCTGGCAAAAATTGGCGAAGCGGCCAATGAACTCTTAATCTGGGCAACCGCTGAAACAGAAGTCATCAACACGCTCCGTGCATTGGGGCGATTACGGGAAGCCAACGAAACAGCCCGACTGGCCTTAGAAAAAATGAAAGAAAAAGGTGTTTTGAACTTTGGCTCTCTTGCCAAGTTGGAGGTTGCTCTTTGCGATGTGCTGTGCGATCAAAATGAACTTGACGAAGCTCATCAACGTGTTTTGGGAGTGATCAAACGCATGAGTGCGTGGGATATGCCCACAGACCGTCTGTTTGCCTACCTGGCCCTGACTCGGATACGAGAAGCACAGGGAGATTTCGCTGGCGCATTTGAGGTGCTAAAAATTGCCAAGGAACTACGATCAGCGCATCCTGTACTTGCTGCTCTATCACGTTCAGTGGATATTTATGAGATCCGCTTATTATTGGCAACCCATGATATATCTGCGGCTGCGCGCTTGATGGACGCACTCCATCCCGGTGTGAGTCAAATGGTGAATTTACGTGACCAGGAACTAATTATGTTGGCCCGTGTGCGCCTGGCTCAAGGAAAATACGATGAGGCAGCAGCAATCCTAGCCCCTCTCTCTGCCAGTGCAGAGGCTGGCGCCCGAAGGTCTGCATTTCTGGAAAGTCTCACGCTGCAAGCCTGCGTAGCTGAGGCACAAGGTAAGCGGGAAGCTGCAATTACGATTTTAATGAAAACACTGACCTTGGCCGAGCCAGAAGGGTTATTACGCCTATTTGTAGAAGAAGGCGAAGGGATGTGGTCCCTGTTGACTGTGGCTGCACGTCAACTGAAATCCGTCAGCGACACAGGGGTAAGCCTGTTGAAGGACTACATCAACAAAATTCTCGAGGCTTTTCCAGCGGACTTTAAGGCTGGTACAGTTCCAACCCGCCCAGCCCAGGCGAGCATGCTGATCGAGGCATTGACCTCAAGAGAGATGGAAGTGCTTTTGCTGATCGCAGCGGGTGATTCAAACCAGACGATTGCTGAAAAACTGGTCATCACGGTAAGTGCAGTGAAAAAGCATTCAAGCAATATCTTTGGTAAGCTGATGGTTAAAAGTCGTACCCAGGCAGTTGCCCGTGCACGTCAATTGGATTTAATATCAATGAGTTGAAGCTTCCAGAAAATTTAGCAACTGGCAGAAGGTGTACTTAAGTACATCTTCTGTTTTTTTTACGTCCGTGTAAAAGACCACTTTCGTCCAGTGACTTTCCCGCACCAAAAGCTTATATTTAGGACAGCAAATAAAAGGAGAAAAAATGCCCGCAATAAATAAAATGATAAATTCAAATCAATTGTCGATTGTAAGCTCGGATCGGAATTGGAGCAGCCTCTACAAGATTGGAGGGCTTGCTGCTCTGGGTACCGTGCTGATCGGTGTGGTCGAGATCGGCATCACCTTCCTTCCCGGGGGTAATGGCACATACAAAACTGTTTTCGATTGGTTCACATTATTTCAGAATAACGCGTTCATGGGGCTGCGTAACCTGGGACTGTTGAACCTCTTTTTCTACGCGCTGGATATCCCCATTTTTTTTGCGCTCTTTTGCGCCCACCGCACGTCCAATCAGACCCTGGCTGCAATGGCCATGATCATTTCTTTCATCGGGGTGGCGGTCTTTTACGCAACCAATCGAGCCTTTGCCATGCTGGGTATCAGCAACCAGTATGCGCTGGCAACATCTGAGACGCAAAGATCGATTTTTGCGGCCGCCGGGCAGGCCATGTTATCGGTGGGACAAAGCCATACTCCCGGTACGTTCATTGCTTTCTTCCTTTCGGAGTCTGCCAGCTTGTTGATCTCCGCTGCAATGTTGCGTGGTAAGCTTTTCAGCAAAACAAATGCTTATGTGGGCTTTGTAGGTTTTATGTTCATGCTAATCTTTGAAGTTTTTGCTTCTTTTATGCCTGCCCTGCAGGGTGTGGCAATGATCCTGGCGATGGCTGGTGGAATTTTAAGCCTGACCTGGGAGATTCTGGTTTCGCGACGACTCTTCCAATTAAGTCGCATATATTAATAATCACAGGAAAACAGGAGAATAAACATGGCGACTTTCAAACAAGATCAAATGATGGAAATTGGAGGTACTGAAACACAGTGGCGGAGCATTTGCACAATCGGAGGTGTATTCACTATCCTGGCGTTGATTGGGATTCTGCTGGATGTAGTTATTGGCTCGATCACCGGCGGCAATTTGTCCACCCTACCACCAACAGCCATTGCCAGGTTTGCACAATTTCAAAAGTTCCCTCTGCTCGGACTTTACAATCTTGATCTGCTAAACCTCATCAATCAACTGCTCTTGATCCCTACCTATTTTGCACTGTACGCTGCCCATCGAAAGACTGGCAACGCTTTTGCCCAGCTGGCTTTGATCATCTTTCTGGTGGGGACATCTATCTTTATCACAACCAACACCGCCCTGCCCATGCTTGAATTGAGTAATAAATATGCTGGCGCGACCTCTGAGGCTCAGAAAATATTGTTAGCCTCAGCCGGGGAAGCCATGCTGGCACGCGGAGCACATGGCAGCTTGGGAGTGTTTATTGGCTTTCTAATTCCTAATATTGCCGGATTGACCATGTCATTGGCCATGTTGAGCGGGAAGGTTTTCAATAAAATTACTTCCTATCTGGGAATTATGGGAAGCGCTTTTCTCATGCTCTATATTGTCCTGGTCACTTTTGCACCCATGATAAAAGACATGGCAACAGCTTTTGCCATGCCAGGCGGGCTGCTCTCAATTGCCTGGATGATCCTGTATGCGATCAGGCTTTTCCAGTTGGGACAGTCCGTCCATGAGAAGAAAAGTGATCTGACATAACTTCCGCAAGACCCACACTAACCAAGCCCGTGGATCATATTAATCGCCTGATCGGGTGCGATCAGTGGAAGAGAGGAATTAAAAATGTCACAAGTTGTACTTATTACCGGTTGCTCGACGGGAATCGGGCGCGGTCTTGCCCAGCGGTTGACTCAAGCCGGATACACCGTTGTAGCGACAGCCAGAAAAAATTGTTTATGCTTGCACCTCAGGAGTTAAAATGCCGCTCAAATCTCTATCTCGACGTGATTTTCTTAAAACCACCGGTATTCTACTGGGCAGCGCAATGATCGTGAGTTCCGGATTGGCTGCACTGGATTCAGGTCAAATAAATGAATCTTTACCCGAATATCAATATGGAGAAAATAATATGGAAAATAGAATTCTGGTTACATATGCCAGCCAGGCTGGTTCCACTGCCGGAGTCGCTGAAGCAATCGGTAAATCGTTATCAGATGGTGGCGCCAAGGTGGATGTTTTACCTATGAAAGATATTACAGATCTATCTGCGTTTAGTGCGGTCGTTGCTGGCAGTGCTATCCATGGCCAGAAATGGCTTCCGGAAGCCATGCAGTTCATGCGGGACTACCAGTCAGAGCTCTCGAGAAAACCTTTCGCCTCCTTCATGGTATGCATCACACTATCAATGGCGAATGCTGATCAATATCGCGAGGGCCTTAAAAATTGGATGAGCCCGGTGAGGAATCTGGTGCACCCGGTCAGCGAAGGTTATTTTGCCGGGGCATTAGATTTCTCCAAGATTCCTTTTTCCTTCAACTCTCTGGCAATGCGTCTTGTAGTTTTAATGGGTATATGGAAAGAGGGGGATCACCGCGACTGGAACGCCATACACACCTGGGCAAAGAGTTTACGCCCCTTGTTAATTGACAAGGATGTATGATGAAAGACGAAAACGTATACGAAATTCATATTGAAGGTATCCTCCCGGATCGCTGGTCTGAATGGTTTGAAGGGCTGAAAATTGAATTAGACTCTATCGACCAAACGATTTTAAGCGGATCACTCGTCGATCAGGCTGCTCTTTTTGGGGTGTTGAATAAGATCCATTCGTTAAATTTAAACCTGATTTCTGTGTCCAGAAAGAATTGTCTGGATGAAGAGTCAAAATAATCTGTGGAGTTTATTTGGTGGGCCTTGTGAGATAGTAATTAATCGGAAATAGTAAACTTATTGAAATCGTTGGTTAAGTAAATCAATGGTCTTACATCAATATTTAGTTCATGATTTACTCAGGTCTAAATGATCGAAAAGGAAAATTTGCACACGAGCAGTTCCAGATTGGGTTGAATGATAATGTGTAAAAAGTATGGCAAGACTTGAATATTTACTGACAAATGAAAGGCAAAAAAATATAGAATTTTGCGATAAGCTTAGCAGGAACGATATCGATTATGATTTGAGCACAGGTATCTAATCACCATACACATTTTATAGATTTTAAATAAAGTTGAATTGGTCAATCATATTTAAGGTAAACTTAAGCTGCGAATAGAATAGGTGGTGAACATGCAATATCGAAATCTGGGAAAGACGGGATGGAAAGTGTCATCAATCTCTTTCGGAGCCTGGGCAATAGGTGGTTCATGGGGAAATGTGAATGACGAGGACTCGCTGGCTGCAATGAATAGAGCGATCGATATGGGCGTCAATTTTATTGATACAGCAGATGTGTATGGGGATGGACGCTCAGAACGCCTGGTTGCCAAACTTAAGCGAGAACGATCTGAAACAATCTATGTTGCCACAAAAGCCGGGCGCAGATTGGATCCTCATGTTGCTGGAGGGTATAACCGGGCGAATTTGACTTCGTTTGTCGAAAGAAGCTTGAAAAACCTTAATACTGAAACCATCGATTTGCTTCAGCTGCATTGCCCGCCCACCGAAGTTTATTACACGCCGGAGACTTTTGAAGTTCTGGACGATCTTGTGAAGGCGGGCAAGCTTCATTATTATGGGGTAAGTGTTGAAAAAGTAGAAGAAGCCCTGAAAGCAATCGAGTATCCAAACGTTCAAACGGTTCAGATAATCTTCAATATTTTTCGCCAGCGCCCAAGCGAGTTATTCTTCACTGAAGCTTCTCGGCGTGGCATTGGGATTCTCGCCCGTGTGCCCCTGGCAAGTGGGATGTTAACCGGAAAATTATCCGCCAGGTCGACCTTTGAACCCGATGACCACCGCGCTTTCAATAGAGAGGGCGAATCCTTTGACCGTGGAGAAACCTTTTCGGGCGTGAATTATGAAATTGGCTTGCGCGCAGTGGAAGAGTTACGGGCGCTTAAGCCTGCTGACTGGAGCATGGCCCAATTTGCCTTACGCTGGATCTTGATGTTCGACGCAGTTTCGTGTGCCATTCCAGGTGGTAAAACTGCGTGGCAAGCAGAAGAAAACGCCAGTTCTGCTGATCTGCCACCTATTCCTGCAGCAACGATGAAGCAAATTAAGAGCATTTACGATAGGTATATTCGTAACCTGGTACATCATTATTGGTAAATCTGCTTCGAATATATTTTATAGATTCAGAATACGATCGGCATATTGTGCCTTAGATTTAATAGAATTGTTTGAGTTATTGTCCAGACCGAATAATTAATCAGCCTATTCCTGCTCCAATTATTACGGAATTGGCAAATCTTTGTTTTGCAAGGTGTTTTCACAAAAATGGACATGAGAAAATGGCTTTAAGTGAATGGCATCTCAACCAGTGATAAATGAAACCCCAACCAGCGCTAGTTTTTCACAGTTAAAAATCGAAGAAAGCCGAGATTGATCATTTTGAACTGTGTTTTACTGGTTGAAATGGCCTGTTCCTAATTTATGTACTAACTTTTACGGTTAATTAATTCATAAAAAGAAAGCAGTGTGAACACGTTAAATCGCCGTTTTGCAGTTGAAAAGTCGTTAAGTAAAGTGAAAACCTTGTTCTTACTTCCTCAGAACCGGCAGCGTTAACAGTGCATGTGGCACAATCAATACCTCGCAATCAAATCCCAGGCGGTCTGAGGCGTATTGCAGTGCTTCCTGCATGGTTGCGGCAGGAATCATTTTACAATCTGAAATCAAATCCGGAAAATCGCTGCCTACGATTATGACGTTAGTCTCCTCCAGGACTTTTGCCATCACAAATGCCCGTTGTTGCCCGGGAGGATACCCGTTCAGGCGCGCGTCATCCAGAATCCATTGTACATCCGGTGCATCTCGCATGGCAGCCAGAAAACGCTGTTCGCCAACACCTGCCCCAGCACCTTCTTCACAGCGTGCAGGGATGATAAAAAATCCGCCGGGGCGAATGACAGGTGTCGGTGCGAAGAATAAGTAAGAGGGAGCACGACTGGCTTGATAGAGATTGGCATCCTTCGGAAATCCAACCCCGCCGATAGCAATGTCGTATTGGTGGTCGATAGGCACCTCATAGACAGTTTTTGCAAAATCTACCAAATCATTAAACGCTAAATCCGCGTCTCCGGCTGAAATGCGTAATGCGTTTTTGTTATCATCCAGGACTACATTTAAGATGAAACGTAAATTTACCCGACGAGCCGCTTCGGAAATTGCCTCATGGAAGGGGTTATCTTCAATTTTTCCGAGACGGGCGCAGGGGTGGTCTATAAAGGCCGGCAAGTGGGTATATTTGATCAGTGCTTCACCAGCGGCACCGATTGCAACCGTCTTTCGCCCTCCGGAATAACCGGCATATTGGTGTGGCTCCACAATTCCGGTGGCAATTAATAAGTCTGATTCCACGACAGCGCGATGTAGTACAACGGGGACGCCGCCCGGAGTGACACCTAAATCAACCAACGCGTCTGGGTTTTGGGGTTCATTGTCGATGACACGATAACGGGAAACTACCTCAGTGCCGAGTTTTACAACCTTTTCGGCTGGTGTAGATGATCGATGCATACCAATTCCGCATAACAAAGTAATATCCTCATCCTGCACTCCCGCGATTTCCAGTTCCTTTAAAAGAGCGGGTACAAGAAGATGATCCGGGCTGGCACGGGTGATATCTGTAAACACGATACACACTCGATCGCCTTTATGGGCAATATTCCTTAAGGGCTGTGAGCCAATTGGATTGTCCAATGCGGATTGGATGGCAGCGTTTACATCCTCGATGGGAGCGACCGGCTGTGAAACAAGAACATCTGCCTTCATTTGTGGGGGCAGTGAAAATTGCAGCGAAGTTTTACTGAAAGGAATATGGTAAGTAGGGCTTTTCATGTGAGTGCCATTCCATTTTGAGATGAAAGATTTCCGTATTTATAATCATTTGTATCACTTTATGTGTTAGCCGGATTGCCTCGTTTGATCCTTATCAATAGATTTAATTATGGTTAATCAATTCTATTATAAATTGCCATGACTTAGTAGTAGAAAAAGATATAATATAGATAAGCTACAGGATAGAAATCATAAATAACTCTCCAAAACTTGGTATTTCTACCTTAACTCAACAATACAACTACATTTATATGGTAGGTGCCTCCATACTAATTATTCTATTTAATTGTGCAAATTGTTGCTTCAAAATCAGTTGCCAGACCTTTACCTTGTTCAACCTTGATATTTGGAAAGAGAAATATGCTGGATAGAATCAAAACTCACTTCGAAATGCAAGCGCTGTTGGAAGATTATCCTTATTTTCAGCAGATTTTGCAGAATATTGAACAAGTGATTTGGATTTTTGACCTGAATACTGACAAAATTCTATATGTCAGCCCGGCTTTTGAGACCGTTTGGGGGCGTTCTTGTGAAACCTTTTATGATGACCCATCCGTCTTAATTGAGAATGTGCACCCGGAAGACCGCGTAAAGGTTATGTCTGATATTTCTGACGACCATCATAACCCATTGAATCAAACTTTCCGGATCATGCGGCCAGATGGAAGTTGGCGTTGGGTTTCTACTCATACTTTCATTATCGGTAACAAGTTTACCAAGATGAATTATCGAGTCTATATCGCTCAGGATACCACAGACCAAAACCTCCTGGATCAGGCGCTACGAAAGGCCCTGGATCGATCCCGGGAGCAATTTACGCTCAGCCGCCGAATGAGCCTGGTGCGGAAACCGGAAGCAGTACTTAAAACGCTTATGTCGGCTACAAAATTGCGGGCTGCAAAACGCGCTTCTGTCTTGTTTTTTGAAGCTCCTTCTGCGGGTGCCTCTCACGAAATTGAAATTATCACATCCTGGTCTTCTTTTCCCCATGTTAGCAGTTCTAATATTGCCGAATCGTTTAACGAGGCAGCACTTTTTGAAGATCTTGAAATACTAAGTCTTATTCATCCATCAAAACCGTTGATCGTGTCAGATGTTGCCAAAGACCAGCGTCTGACCCCACCGGTGAAGAACCTGCTGAAGAAAGTACAAATCAAGACTTTAGCCATTTTCCCAATGATCTCTTCAAATTACTGGTTGGGTTGTTTGGTGGCGTTTTTCCCTCAGGAAGTACAATTTGAACCAATTGAGCTGCGTCACATTAAGGTGTTGGTTGACCAGGCCACCATCACATTGTATAACCTCCAATTATTGAAGATTGAGGCAGAATCGCGTCATGAAGCGGAAAGGGCTAATGAAATTAAGACCCAATTTCTAGCCATGATTTCGCATGAATTGCGTACGCCTTTAACTTCCATTATAGGTTTTACCAACACTCTCCTTGCCAAAGATGTTGTCTGGGAAGCGGATGACAAACGTGATTTTATAGAAACAATTGAGCAAGAAGCTAATCGCCTCCAGGAACTGATTGACCACCTGCTGGATCTCTCACGCCTTGAGGCAGGGATGTTGCCAATTTTGCAAGAACCAAATTCTCTACATAAGATTATTGAAGATGCCATGCCGCAGTTGAATGCATTAGCCAGTGAACATATCCTTATTATTGATCTTCATGCCAACCTGTCATTGGTTTACGTGGACGCTAAACGGATTGCCCAGGTATTGGTCAACCTGGTGCGAAATGCATCTACTTATTCAATTAAAGGGACTGAAATAAACATTTCGGCTAAAGTACGGGGAAGTTTTGTGCAAATTAATGTAAGTGATGAAGGGCCGGGTATTCCATCGGGTGAACACAGAAGAGTTTTTAAGGCATTTCAGCGTGGCAAAGAAGGGAATAATGGTGGAGTGCAAGGTGCTGGATTAGGATTGGCTATCTGCAAAGGGTTGGTCGAAGCACATGGAGGCCGGATATGGATTAGGAAAAAGAATGGCCCCGGAACGACTGTTTCTTTTACTATCCCGTTGGTTTCATCATATCAACCAGCCAATTCTACAGAAAAAGTATAAAAATTATGGGCAATATTCTAATTGTTGAAGATGATCCAAATATTCGCAAATTGGTGCGTGTCAACCTGATCAAACGCGGTTATACAGTTTTCGAAGCAGAAGATAGCCATCAGGCGTTGGCTCTCTTCCAATCTGAAACAATAGATCTGGTTTTGCTGGACATAGTTCTCCCCGGCCTTTCAGGGGTGGATATATGCGTTTGGATACGTGCCCGCTCCGATGTGCCAATTATTGTGTTGAGCGCACGTTCCGAAGAAGAGCTGATAGTGGCCGCGCTGGATGCAGGCGCAGATGACTATGTCACTAAACCGTTTGGGCAGGAAGAATTGCTGGCACGGGTTCGCGCATTTCTAAGAAAATCCTATACAACCAAAAATGCTTCTGATACAAAAATACAGATTGGCGAATTTTTGATTGACCTGGAAGCAAGCCGGGTATTTATTGGTAACGAAGATTTGCATCTCACCCGGACAGAATACGCGATCCTTGCTGAACTTGCCCAACATGCTGATGCAATCGTTACGCATAACGAATTGATTACGCAGGTTTGGGGGCCAGAATACCGCGGGTCGAATCACTACTTGCATAACTATATCGGACGGCTGCGCAAAAAACTGGGGAGATATAGCAATCTTCTCGAAACCGTGCCAGGTATGGGTTACAACCTGCATATCAAAAACCAAATCTGACCTTCGAAAAAAATTAAGAGGGTTTTGTTAGATTCTATCGAGGACCCATGTAGATCTATTCGGGTAAGATAAATAATCCGAATAGTGATCTTCGAATTGGAAAGTATAGGAAAAAATGGAAACAAAACTTTATGTTGGAAATATGTCTCACGAAACAACCGAACAGGATCTTCGGACGTTATTCAGCGAAGCTGGCAGCGTAGGTGCAGTCGATGTAATCATGGACCATCAAACCGGTAAATCCAAAGGGTTTGCTTTTGTAACCATGAACAGCCTTGATGAGGCAGAAAAAGCGATCAGTATGTTTGATACCAAAGAATTAAATGAACGAGCTCTGAAGGTCAATATCTCAAAACCTCGTGAAGAACGGCCAATCGGTCGGCGGTAAACTCAATACTTACGATGTATACATAATCATCAGAGGCGAATGGGCTTCTTGGTCTCTATAAATTGTATCGAGCTTGCGTTCTGAGGCTCGATACTTCGTGTTTTTGTAACAATAAATTTGTTAGAGATTTAATAGATTTTTGCAGGGACGTAGATAGGTAACGTTCTGTACTATAAGGTTACCGTAAACAATATTTTCGGAAATCTAATAAATTAACATGACTACTCATGTTTCAGGAAAGGAATAATGCCCATGTTGGATGACCCAATCAAAAAAGACAAAAAGAAAGTAGTGACGAAAATTAAACGATTATCCAAAGGAAAACGCACTCATGTGCGCAGGATGAAAAAATTAGCTCGTGATGAAGGCAAAATTTACAGACCAGAAATTGCTTAAACAACCTATTAAATTAGAATGGAGCCAGATACCACAGATGAAACATTTTGAACGAAAAAATGTAAGAGCTTCTATCCAACCCAATATTGGATTAGAAACAGGTATTCGTTTGTCAGTTATCGAGATGCTCAACCTTCTTTTGGCAGACGAAACCGTACTCTCGTTTAAAACCCAACATGCGAAATCGCGTCCAAGTGGAGAAGAAGGTTCTGATTTTCAGCTTCTCTATTCCTCGCATTACAAAAAGATCAGAACAATCTCACAAAAAATTAGAGAAAGAATTCAAATTCTGGGTGGCATGCAAATATTTAATACTGAAAAGCTAATCAGTTCCGCTCGATTGGATGGAAAACCAAATGGGCTGTACAACATTATCAATATTTTAGCCGATCATGAAGCTTTCATCCGTTTCTTGCGAGATGATGCCCAGAAATGTTCCGAAATATTTGATGACCAGGGTACGTATGCAATGCTTATCAGCATTTTACGTGTCCATGAAAAGATAGCATGGATTCTTCGTTCTAAAATTAGCCAAGAAGCCGTATAAGGCAATTATCAGAAAAGGAAAAAAGTAATGAATCAAAAACAAATTGATAAAAAAGTTCAAAACGATGTTGACCAAGTTAAGAAAGGTTTAAGCAACCTGGTCGAAGATAAAACTGTTCAGGTGAACAAAATTAAAGATAACCTGACAGAGACTACTGGAAAAGTCATAGATAATCTAACCGAATGGATAGGAGATAGCACATCCCAATTGGGCAAAGGATTTGATAAACTGACGGTCGATGCCAAGGAAACAATAGTTGATTCTGCCAGAATGGTTGAGAAGGATGTGAAAAAAGGACTTAACATCTATAACGAAAAAGCTCAAAAGGTTGCCGACCTGGTTCCAGGAGGTTTTAGCGATAAAGTGGCCAAATACCCTTGGGTAGCGATTTCGATCGGGCTTGCAGTTGGTTTAATACTGGGTCAGATACTCAAACCTGCCCGCCAATCATTTGAGTAGGGCACTTTAGATAAAACAGTAAATTGAAGAAGAATTCAAGGAGAAGATAAAATGACGAATATAAGAGAAACAAGAACAACGGAACATGAAACAGGCAGCGAGCAGCGCATTGCTACATTTAAGGCGACGCAATTGGTGTGGCTATTGTTGGGTATTCTCGAAGCCTTAATTGCATTACGAGTTTTGTTTAAGCTAATCGGGACTAACCCAGAAAATACATTTGCAGCCTTTCTCTACGGTATAACGGGGCTTTTTGTAGCTCCCTTTCAAAGTTTGATCGGCGCTCCATCGTCGGGTGGCATGGTGTTAGAAATTTCTTCTATCATCGCAATGGTCGTTTATCTGCTTGTTGGATGGGCAATTGAACGGATCATATATGTAGGTTTCTACCGTCCGCGCGGACCCAGAAGCGTCAGCCAGACAGTAGTAACCGACCAAATCCCTCCGGTTGAAACGCATATCAGCGACAGTCAAACGACAACAACAGTACGCACAAACGATCAAAGATAGGATTCAAGCGAAGCTCGAAATATTTATCAACCAACCCTGGTGATTTAACCAGAGTTGTACCACACATGAAAGGAAAAAAATGAACCTGATTAATTTTGTTATATGGCTTACTGTTGGAGCTGTTGTCGGTTGGTTTGCCAGTCAGATGGTTCAATTGCAGCGCAAAAAGACTGTCAGTATTTCCAGCTAAAACAGATCCAGGTTTCGAACATGGAACCGGATTTTGTAAGGTGGTAAACCGAAGTTGAGAGTAAATTCAGCGGTTTGATTCCCATAGAAATTTATTCAATTCTTAAAAATTTAAAAGGAAAAATTAAATGGGACGTAAAGGTGTAAGTAAACGTAAACCCAGTAAAACAAAATCTGTGCCAATTTCAAAAGACAAGCCCGGCAGCATAGTAACATCAGCCTTAAAAGCCCCGGAAAGCCAACCTGGCAGAGCTGTTGGTTCCGCGAAAACTGTTCGTGCTGCTAAAGATGGAGCTAAATCGTCCTCCCAATTAAAGAAATAAAGCAAATAAGGTTAACAAGTTATTTGAACTCGACAAAACACATTATAACCATTGCGAATAATTTAGAAAATCCAAAAAAGATTTAGCGCCATTGAAGCATAACATAAGTTCAGTAAACGAATCTTCAAATTAATACAGAATTATTCCAATTCTATAGCCTCAATAAGGAGAAGGCCATGCAATCATCCGCACCAACAGGTCTACAAGCTGATTCCCGGCAAGGTGAAGAAGAGACCCTGTTGGATTCCCACCCTACGCTTATTCAATCCGTTGCGCTGCGTACTGCTCGGGTCAACCTAAAGATATTGAAAAACATTCTGAGCCGGCTGACTGGCTTCTTTCAATTGTCTGAAGAAGAAAAAAACAAGGCTGGCATTTATCTAGGTGATCGGCACTACAAATAAGACTTGGTTATTTGATTGGCGGCGATTGTCAATGCCAGGTCTGCCGTCGAATAATCTATTGCTGACATTGAAAACTGTTTCGGGTTGCACATGTTCCACATTTATTTATTTAATATTGTCCACATCGAATGAAAAGAGAACAGGTAAGGCCAGAAAATATTTGGGACAAAGGAAGATGTATGTCAGGTTTGTTTTTAATAGCCCTGTCGATCTCTATCGCTGAATATGCTTATTTTTTAAAGTTTTAACCAAACTGTAAAAAAAATAGATTTTGAATATTAAATTACCATTCGACCTCATCGGCGAGTGGAATGCAACTGCGATAAACGCTTAGTGTTGGATATTAACAAAGACTGGATTGTGACAATGCTGAATAGAAAAACCGATTGCCGGGGTTGTAATGGAAAGCACGTATCAAGTGAATAATACCTCGAAATCAGTGTCTATAAAAAACAAAAATATTTTTAGATATTTTATAGATTATATCAAGGACATAGATAGCCCCTATCGAATAAGATTAAACCAGACGAAAATGTCATCTGCATTAGTAGAATTCAAAATATTGAGTTCCAAAATGAAGCTTAGTTTATTTCGGAAAATAATTTAAAAGCTGGCATGCTACATTTCCTGATATGCCGCCCTATGCAGATGAAAAAGCTAATTTCAGAGAGTAAGAGGAGTTGAAATGAACAAAGATATTTTTGAAGGCAAGTGGAAGCAGATGCGTGGTGAAGCTAAATCGTGGTGGGGGAAGCTTACCGATGATGATTTAGATCGTGCCGCCGGTAAGTTCGATGTTCTTGCTGGGTTGCTTCAGGAAAAGTATGGCTATACCCGCGAACGCGCTGCTGACGAAATCGATAAACATGTCACAGAATACGAAACCAAATTAAAAACATAAACCATATAGTTAATTAGGAGAGAAAAATGAACATTCTTATATACCTCATTGTTGCTGCTGTAATCGGATGGGTGGCCACTGAACTGATGCATGATCGCTCGAGCCTGCTGATCAATATTATTATTGCAATCATTGGCGCGTTCCTGGCGGGTTATTTTCTGAGCCCCCTCTTCGGGGTTGGGACAATCAATGATGCAATTACTGTCCCGACAATGTTGGTCACTTTGCTGGGAGCTATCATCCTGCTGGCGATCGTTCGCTTGTTCCGTCGTCGCCGATAAAAACTTTTGATTTTCTTTTCTCGTGTCTGCGATATTTTGGGTGTGCTTGTACCAGTCACAAACCTCCAGTCGTCAATGACAGAAGAGAGTACATTAAAATCTCAATCAGGAGCTTAAAACTGATGGATTAGGTCAATTCTTTTAAAGCTTTACCAATCAGTACGTTCCATCAAATTATTTATAAGGAGGAAAATCTTATGCTTTGGACTATTGTTGTTATTCTTGTTGTATTGTGGCTTCTCGGCTTTTTCGGTAGAAACATCAGCCCAAGTTTTCCTAAAACAGGAAGTTGGATACATGTTTTGATCGTTATTGCTTTAATTCTTATCGTGTTGAAACTTCTTGGAGTAGTTTAACTTTTTCACATTCTAGCCGGGTAGCTCCAGCGAAACTGATAAGATACCTATATGCCTTTGCCACTCAGCAGTACCGGATGATCGCTGAGTGGCAAAGTTTGTTAAGAAAATAATCCATGATCAATATATTAAGAAGTCTATCGGGATATTGGAAACCATTTCTTCTTAAACGGACATTATTTCCAGATCGCGAAAAATGGATTGATCAACCAGTGTAATGTCACCAGACAAATGGGCGGGTAGGTTTAGAATGAGCAGGAAGGAGAAGTTTTGTGTTAACACCAATCTATCAATGGACATTTCGACGAACTATGTGGGCGACTCTGGTTTTTGTCTTTATTGCGCTTAGCTTTTGGCTTCTTTTCAGATTTCACCAGGTCATTTTCATTTTATTTATATCCATTGTAATAGGTACCGTGTTCAGGCCAGCCGTTTCCTGGCTGAATAATCTTGGATTACCCCGAAAAACAGCAGGCATGCTCGCCTACTTTGTTTTCCTCGTTATTTTTCTAAGCTTCATATTCTTATTATTCCCTTTAATCTTCGAGCAAGGATCGACACTTGTTTCTGCCATACCGGTTTACTACCAAAGTCTGCGTGAAGGATTGGCAATTTATACTAACCCATTAATTGTGCGCCTGGCTGAGTTACTTCCAGCTACACTCGGCGGCCTCGAACCGACACCACAGACGGGAGAGCAGCTACTGGTTTTTGCGGGGCAGGCAGCTGGTTACCTGGCATTGGCAGCTAGAGCCACATTTTTGACCATTACTATTTTGCTATTGGCCTTTTATTGGACGCTTAACGGGCCGCGTGCCATTCAATCGTTGCTATTATTAGCCCCAAAAGCTCAGCGCTTAAGTGCTACCCAATTGATTTCAGAGATGGAAATCAAAGTTGGTTCTTTCATCGCCGGGCAGGGATTACTTTGCCTGATTATCTTTTTTATGTCGCTGATTGCCTATTTGTTCATAGGCTTGCCGAATGCTCTGGTATTGGCACTTATAGCTGGCATATTGGAAGCAGTGCCGATCATTGGCCCTCTCTTGGGTGCCATCCCCGCAGGATTAATTGCACTTTCGATCGATCCCACCAAATTAATCTGGGTAATTGTTGCTTCAATTGTTATCCAGCAGCTGGAAAATTATTTACTTGTACCGCGCGTCATGCGAAAAGCTGTTGGCATAAATCCATTCGTCTCTTTGCTGTCGATTTTTGCATTCACCTCTTTGTTTGGTATTGCTGGTACGCTGATGGCGATTCCTATTGCTGCCATTATTCAGCTCTTACTCAATCGTTTTGTATTTCATCCCGCAACAGATGAATCGGAAGTTTCGACTAAGCGCGATCATGCCAGCCGGTTACGATATTTAGCACAAGACCTCGCCCAAGATCTGCGCAAACAAGCCCGAATCAAAAAAGGAGGCTCTGACTTGAGGGTCGAACAGATCGACCAGGTCATGGATGAAATAGAGGCTATTACAACCGACCTTGATGCTCTGTTGGAACATGCCAATATGAAAGGAACAGCATGACAAAACAATTGGCAAGATTTGGTCTGGCCATCATGGTCACTTTGTTAGCCCTGGTCGTGTTATGGCAGTTCCATATTGTTGTTGTTTACGTCTTAATCTCCTTAATGCTTGCAGCCTCGTTACGTCCATTGATTAAGCTTCTGCAAGGGCGAAGATTTGTGGTTCGCCTTGCATTAATTCTTCTATTTTTGATTGCCCTGGGAGGATTTGGTTTCTTGCTCTATTTAACCAGCAAGACCGCGATCATTGAGCTGCAATTGTTGGTTCATACTGTTTCAACACAGGATGAGTGGAAACTGCCAATCTGGTTGAAAGGCAGCTCATTTGAATTGGCGCTTGTTGGGCGGCTGCCCAAACCGAGCCAGCTTTTCGATGCGCTCATAGGCAATGAAGGGCAGCTGGTACTTCCCGCAATAATTGATATAACGCAAGGCATTGGCAGCATTATAAGTGGTGTTCTCATTATTTTGATTTTGAGCATATATTGGGCGATGAGCCAGGTTCAATTTGAAAGACTTTGGCTTTCTTTGCTTCCGTCTGATCTGCGTAGTCAGGCGCGCGAAATTTGGGGAACAATCGAGACAGAAACCGGCGCTTATGTGCGTAATCAAACCGTACGAAGCCTTATGGCCGGCCTGCTGCTTTGCTTTGGGTATTGGTTGCTTGGGTCGCCCTACCCGGTGTTTATGGCTTTGGTTGGTGCGGTCGCATACCTGGTTCCCGTTGTAGGGCCTGCTTTAGTGATTGTTTCACCGCTCTTATTGGGGTTGGTAACCAGTGTACAACTAAGTACATTAACGGTTCTTTATGCCATCATTGTTTTGGTTGTCCTGGGCATATGGATCAATCCCCGCCTTTTTAGCCGCAAATGGGATAATCCCATTCTGACCCTTGTTCTTCTTATTACGTTAATGAATGCTTTTGGCATTATCGGAATCATAATTGCACCACCACTTTCTGTAATATGTCAGATCTTATGGAAATATCTGGTCAGCCATCCGCAAGCTTTAGGAGCAGCACTCCAAATCTCGGATCTTAAAGAACGCCTGGTTGCTATTGAAGAGTCTTTAAAAGAAATGGAAGAACCACGTCTGCCTTTGATTACCAGCAGTATGGAACGACTTACAGATTTGATCGCAGAAGCCGAACCTATTTTACAAGCCTCTCAGACCGTCGAGCTTTTCACAGCCAAATAATGGGATTGCTTTATGATGTACCTAAGGTATGAATGGTTGCCAAAGAAAGAATGAGAAAAAGTACTCTGCTCCTGAATACTTACATGCCCTCATATTCTTTAAGGAAAGTATTGTAAAGAGATAGTAGTCATTGAAAGGAATTTTTATGTGAAACAATCAGTACGACAGACACAATCCAAAACGTATCGTTCTCATCCAGCCCAAATTTGGTCTTGATAAAGGCGCCCACCTTTCGCTTGTAAAAATGCTTAATCATGCTCTGGCAAATGAAGCTGTCCTTGCGTTAAAAACACTCAGTGCAGATCGCAACATAATGGGAGCAAGCTTCTTTGCGCTACACGATCTATTCGATTCACAATTCAAACAATTGATTGACATTTCGCATCAAATCGCGGAAGGTGCACGAATGCTGGGTGGTAATACCATTGGAAGTCTCCAGGAATTTATTGATTTCACCCGCTTAGAAGAACAACCTGGCATTGTTCCGGATGCCTTGCAACTTTTAAAAGATCATGAAAAAATAATCCATTTTTTACGTGAAGATGCCAAAAAATGTTCAGAAGAGTTTGAAGAGGAAGACATCTTTGAATTAATAATGAGTGTCATTCGTTTGCATGAAAAGATGGTTTTAATCCTGCGCTCTTTACTCGAGTCGCCACTTACTGAGAATGAACCCAAAAAATCAGGTTTTGAAAACTCAACCCTGGGAACTTTTTTAACACGCGAAAAATATGAGCTGATATTATAGAAAAACCATGGCAAATACAATCAGTGGAAGACTGAGTAATAAATACGCGCATAGGTTTAAGAACTGCTACGTAATATACATGTTGACGACCTTGAAAAAGCAAGTGTAAGTCGTGTAAGGTTATTATCCTTGCTTTAAAACCAGTTGGTTACAACAAGAAAAAGCACTAGATGAATAAGGAAAAACCCATGAACCAATTTTTAAAAACAAAAAGAAGCTATCGCAATAATCACATTCGGATTGGAGAGTGAACTATGAGTAAACAACCTGTAGGGGTTATTATCGGCCGTGAAGTTCAGCTTACTTCACCTGGTATGTTGGGAAGAAGGTTTGACTTTAAATCTGGTCACTCCTTCTTAACCCATGAATGGTTTTATCCTGGCGAACCTTGTCAAAAAGATTTCTCGACTGGGAAACCTCACGATCAATGGAGCTTTTATACCAATACAGGAACCGACCTCCCATTGTTCTTCAGAGCCGAAGATGTAAGAGAAATAGTAATTCCCCAAGACCCAATTATGATCAGAGTCTTCGAAGGAGCGCCCTTCAATGTAAGAGTTAAGGATTGTTAGTAATGAAATGATTTCGCCTCATAATCCTAAGATCGCGAAGTACGCCTAGATGAGTGATCGAATGAACCGGTTCGTTGCCTACCATTGTTTTCATGATATTAATCCCTCTCAATCTGATTTCCCCAAACTCGTTTTCTGAAATTCATCTCGGATAAACACATAATGGCATTCGATTCCAGTTAACATTTGTTGAACCCATGCAGATTTCTTTCTCATGGCGGGTAAACCAATTCAAACTTTCTCAGGGATATGGGTTTCTACTTCATTCACCATGAATCGCATCAGAGGATTTTTTTTCATTTCGCCACATTGCTCAATAATAAATTTCAGGAGATTGGCCCTGTGATACCCTTGATAACAAAATTGTTGCATCCCCAAGAAAGATGCACGGCCTGGTCGGTTTTGTTGTCTAACATCCCATCCGGTAGTTCCACAAATGCTATATCCGAATCCTAATAAATGTTTTATTAATGTAGTATATCGGGTCCGTTCGCACAATGAGAGCGTTCTATAAAATGGCAGCAAAGCTGAAGTAACGATTCGTATATTATAGTAGCAGTTATCACTGATATTGCCGGCGTGAATAAGATTGGGAAAGTGGCAATCTGATAGGAGATCGCAGCTGGAGCGGGCATCCCGCTATCAGCATTGTGGCAAGCAACAGTATAGCTAAAACCAGTTTCTTCTTATTTCCCACATCGGAAATCGTTATCTGATTAATCCTCATTGGATTAAATTTCAACTATCTAAGGGAAAAAACGAATGTCTTCCTCGAACCTCCTTTCATTTCAAATCTCAAAAGACGCATGTACGGTGCAACCAATTTCAAATAATCTTTGCCATGGCAGATAGATATCAGTAATCTCAATCGATTTGATCAATCCCGATTCCTGAAAACGGTTATTAAGTATTTTTGCTTGTACTTGAAGACGTTGTGCAACCAGGCGTTCTACCGCCTGGGCAATCTCCCCATCGGGCAGGCGTTCTTCGGTTGGCGGTAGCCCAAAAGTGGGCAGATCTTCAAACATGCACAGTGAGCGTTCTAAAGCCTGGTAACAGTAATCATCCAAAAAGCGCAAAAATAAAAATTCGATATGCGCTTTGAGTTGATCCGGTTTTATCCCTTTTTTTCGTGCAATTGAATAAATAACTACCTGAGCCAGGACAGTCCCAAGCGTATTACCGGCTGTATTCCAGCCGCCGTAGGCAGCCAGGTGGGCAATTTCCGTATGTTGAATCAGTTGGCTACCCAGAATTAAGTCACTGCCATTTACAAAAGCCACATCTGCCACCGCAACCAGTTTTTCACTGCGGATTGCTGCAAGAATAGCGCGGCAAAATTCCTCCGGACTGCGGTGAGGAGTTTGCATCTCACGGCGGGTCACCTGGAAATATGGATTATCAAATAATTCTTCCACATAACCCTTTAAAGAAGCAGGGGCTTTTTCCAGAAGTTCTTCATGGCTAAATTGCGCTGCCCATTGCAATTCACCAACACCTTGCTTGATAGCAGGTGCATTAATGAATAGCATGAAGTCTGCGTCTACTGCTGTATCAGCCACAACGCCATTCAACGGAGCCAGATGGGCTTTCAACATTTCCAGCATCGGGCGGTCTTCATATTCCGTAATGATGGAAGCCGATGATGAACTGCTGAAACGCGGGAAAGTCTTTGGGAAAAAGTTATTTTGAGTGCAAATCAGGCGCGCTAGCAATAAACAACCAATTTCGTCTGCCCCAGGATAGGTAATGGCGTTTTCGGTTAATCCATCTCGACGGATCAACATCTGCAATTTCCGTGCTTCAGCTATATTCCAGCCATAATCGGCTGTATCATCCTGAGGTAATAATAGATAATCAATAACACCCTTTTTCACCAAATCCAGCATTAATAGATTTACCTGATGATTTCGGGTGCGGATAGCAGCATAATCTGAGTAAACTTCAGCTGGAATTTCCTGTTTAAGTCGATCACGTTCGGCTATTTCTTGTAGTGAAGCGTCATTCAATGCCGATTTGTGTTCCAGCATGGAAAGCCGAAACATGCGGCTGCCATATATCGCCCAATAAGGTTTTTCTTCTTCACTGGAGTTTGCCCGGGAGACACGCTGGATCACACTGGAAGCCAGAATAGGGCATTCCGGCTTTTGTGCTCTTAACTCGGCTAAAATGAGTAACTTTTGCGCACAGGTTTCATATGTTTCAGTAGAAGTGCGTGATGGAATTAACCCACCATATGCCAGCGTATCACCGGCGACAATTACTGCGTCAGCAGATTCTGCAGATTTTTTTAACCAATTTAATAGGGAATCATGTTGTGCTGTTCGCCAGGGATTCCCTAACCATTGCCGCGGCGGAAGCGTCGCTTGCACATTTGCTATAGCAGCCAGAGTTACCAGGTAATCATAATTAACCGGACGATCATCCAGGGGAAGAATAACAACATTCATTTTGATAATTTTCCTCTTGTTTGAATTTCTTGAACGAATTTTGAAACAATCCACTGTGGGCGGGTAATGGCGGTACCAACAATGACTGCATACGCACCCAGATCAAAAGCTTTGCGAGCTTCATAAGGGCTTGAAATACGTCCTTCTGCAATTACCGGAATGGATAAATGAGTGCAAAGACGTTCAATAAGATCAAAATCTGGTTCTTCTTGTTGTGGAGAATAATCGGTATAACCGGATAAAGTTGTAGAAACGGCTTGTGCGCCTGCGTCCTGAGCTGCCAAACCTTCATCAAAGGTGGAGATATCTGCCAATACCGGTAAATTTGTTTGCTCTTGAATACTCTGGATTAGAGCGGAGGTCGAAATATTACCGGGATGCTTTCGGCTGGTTGCATCCAGAGCGATGATATGTGCACCTGCTCGAGCAATCTGTATTCCAGCATCCAGATGAGGTGTAATCCGAACAGTATAACCAGTAAGATCAATTTTATAAAGTCCAATCACGGGTAATGGAACGGCATTGGTTATTGCTTGCACATCTGCCGGCCCATTTGCGCGGATTCCGACTGCTCCGCCTTCCAGCGCACATTGGGCAAACTCAACCATAAACTGCGGGCCAAAAAAAGGCTCTCCTGGGAATGCCTGACATGAAACGACAAGTCCGCCCATAAATCTATGAATAACCGATGAAATTTCCATAATACAATTCGTTATTCCTTCTAGTTTTCAGGTTCTTCTTCGCGAAAGCGAAAATAGTAGAGACATTTACTTGAAGATACAACCGACCAAGAATATTCCACCGGTTTTTCTTTAGTAGTGCAGGCTACCAGTTTGGTCAGAATACCCAGCGTGCCCTGTTTTTCTTCCAGGCAATCAGCCTGTTCACCTGTTAATTGCACGGGCTGCCAGGTCTGGTCGACTGAAAGGATCCGAGTGTTATAGTGTTCTTGTAAGTATTGATACAAAGAGCAGGCAGGTGGGAAGGTTTCAACCAGATCTGGGAAAAGTTCAAGGGGAAGAAAAGAATGTTCCACCATCATCGGTTCATCATCAGCAAAACGCAAGCGAACCAGCTTGATAACCTTTTGTCCGGTTGGGATGCGCAGTTGTTCTGCGATTTCCTCATTGGCTGAAATATGTTCTAGAGAAAGGACGCAGCTGCGCACTGATTTGCCCAGTTGTTCCATCTTATTTGTAAAGGATAAGCGCCCCGGAGTGAGAGTAGTAGAAGGTTTATAGGCGACAAATGTCCCAACTCCCTGCTGTCGGGTTATTAACCCAGAGTGCTCCAAGCGGTCAAAGGCATGACGAATGGTCAAGCGACTGACCCCAAGAATGCGGCAGAACTCTGTTTCGGAAGGCAGCAAATCGCCTTTACGTAACTGCCCGTCTTCAATCAATTGAGTGATACTTTCCACAATTTGGTAATATAAAGGTGTGTGTGCTTTTTTATTGATTTTAATAGCAACTTCCCAATCGATCATAATTTCTCCTGGTTGTCATGGCATCTAGTCATCAAGTCATCAGTACAAGTTCATAATAACGACTATTAAAAAGATTGTCAATAGGGAATTTTGTCAGAAATATTCTCCTTTTTTTACAATTTTCTGGGGAACCCAATTCTTAAGTTATTCATCTACCTTAAAGAGCTTTTCTTTCGCTTAGGTTTCTGAGAATATGAAAAACCTTCATTGGCAACCGTATTACTTAATTCGCTGAAAATTGTCTGTAACCAGGCATAAATCTACAAACTTAATATAAAAATTCCACCCGAACACGCCGAAATTACTGCCAGGAATTTCGAAAGACAAATTTTATTCGGGTGATTATAGAATCGAGATCTTCTGATACCGGATTTGTTTAGTTAATTGCTCACAGATGCAGTGCAAGCTGTCCGATTTTATCTTAGCTCAATTGGCGGAAACTGGCATTCAACTACTATAAATCACCTTAAGTAGGCTAGTAAATGGATTGAAAAGAGCTGTTGGTTAATAAATATCTGGCTGTCAACTTTGTTTTAAACCAAAAAATATTCCAGATAAAAGAGACAAAAGATCTAATCGCTTTTATGAAACCCACCTGCAAATTTATCTCCCTTAAATAAATTAGTATTAAACTCCTATTTTTCCAATTGGTTATTGACAAACATTTTTAAAAAGTATACAATGGCATTGTCTAAATTTGATATATCAATATAACAATATTCCATTACAATAAATCAAGGAATTGGTATGTCCATCCAGTCTTCAAGCACGCGTGCACCCATGTATTTTCGCATCCAACAGGGAATTTTGCTTCAAATCCAGCAGGGTATGCTGAAGCCCGGCCAGCAATTACCTACTGAATCTGACCTTGTTCAGCAATATCAAGTTAGCCGGATCACCGCCAAACGGGCATTGGATGAACTCGTACGTCAAGGAGTTGCCTTCCGGCAGCAGGGGCGGGGTACATTTGTGGCACAAACCCGTATTCGTGAAATTTCGGGGTTTGGCAGTTTTACTGAAGATATGCTTTCGCGCGGCCTTGTCCCTTCTTCGCAGGTACTGCTGTTCGAGGAAGTGCAGCCTGACAAGGAAATTCAAGAGAAACTACAAATCTCCCCAAATGAACATGCCTATATACTCAAACGGTTGCGCCTGGCAAATGGTGAAAAGGTCGCATTCGAGACAACTTATTTACCCTGCCGGTTTTATCCCGGTTTGTTGCTAGAAGACCTCGCCAAAAAATCTTTATATACAATTCTTTCTGAAAAATATCAAATGACCCCCACCTGGGCAGATGCTGAAATGGAAGCTGCCTCTGCCAATAAAGAAGAAGCTGGGTTGCTAAACCTGGAAATCGGCAAACCGGTCTTAATAGCACGGCGGGTGACTTTTTCTGCTAATTACGATGTTGTCGAAGTTGCTACTTCAATATATCGCGGCGATTTGTTCACTTTTTACTCTGGACGCCAGCTTATTGGATAATGCGCGCTTAGTCGCTTTTTTTGATTTGGTGGTTTCTCCCTGATCATTATTTCTCGAAAAAGGAGCATTCATGAAATTATCTGCTGTTACCCTCACCGGAAATTATTTTTCCCGCGACAACCAGTGTTTCCTTCCGATCGGAGCTCACTGGGTACCCGCGAAAACCGGTCTACAATATCCATTGCGTTGGAATGAAGAGGATCTCGAAGCTGATTTCCGCAAAATGAAAGATCTTGGTTTCAATACCATGCGTTTTGATCTGTTCTGGGCATGGTTTGAGCCGCACCCCGGAGTATTTAACCCGGAAGCATTTCAGCAGTTTGATTTCTTTATTCAAATGGCACACGAATACAAAATTTACCTTCATCCAACCTTCTTTATTGGTGGTGAAGTTGGTGAAGCATTTTGGGATGTTCCCTGGCGGCAAGGACGGCATCCGCATGCCGATGCTGAAATGCTGCGTTTGCAAACTGATCATGCTGCTGAATTTGCACGCCGTTATAATGGTGAAACCGCTATCCTGGCCTGGGATTTAACAGATGAACCCCCATTCTGGGTTGTCACTGCTGAAACCACAGATGCTATGGCAATCAACTGGACCCGGTTGATTGCAGGCGCTATTCGTCGCTATGACCCTGAGCATATCCTTTGTGTTGGTACCAGTATGGAGGACGTTGCACATGGTCCTTTTCGGCCAGACAACCTTGCTGGTGAAGTAGATTTCTTCTCTGTTCACCCTTATTCCATTTACACACTGGGCCTTTTCCCTGATGCCATGCTTTCAGAGCGCGGCACATATGCAGGAGCATTCCAGACACTGCTTTCAGGTGGTGCCGGCAAACCTGTCATGATCCATGAATTTGGCGCATCCTCTGCCCAATACAGCCCCGAACGTATAGCTCATTTTGACCGAGTGACACTTTACTCCGGTTTGGCAGCGGGAGCCTGTGGTTTTCTACCCTGGTGCTATACCGATGCTGCTCCGGAATTGTTCAAACAATTCCCCTATCGTCGCGCACCGCATGAAACCCAGTTTGGTTTGACTACATGGGATCGACAGGATCGCCCGCGAGGCAAGGTATTGCGTGATTTTTCAAAAGTACTGGAACAGATGGATTTCAACGGAATTGGACCTGCACGTTCTGATGCAGCCATAATCATTCCTCATGAATGGGCAAAGCCGCTTGGAGATCTCTCTCGCTCAGGCTTGACTGCCGCACATACCATTCCTTACACGCCGGTTCAAGATACCTTTTCCACCGAAGAAGAAAATCTCTGGTTAACCCGTGCCCTGCTGAATACCCTTATTCTTGGTCGCCGAGCCGGACTTAAAGTGGATATGCCGCGTGAATATTCTGCCTGGCAGGATCGCCCCATGCTGCTATTACCTTCACCTTTGACCAGTACTGAACGCAACCTGGTCCATATTCACACTATTTTCTGGGATGAGGTCCGGGAATATGTGCATAAGGGTGGGCTGGTCTATGCCTCCTTATGTGCTGATACCGCCATTCCTGAAATGGCCGATCTGTTTGGAGTCAGCCTATCAGACCACACTTCTGCTAGCGATATTACACTGACCTTTGTCAAACCTTTTGGTGAAATTGCGACCGGAAAAGAGTTCCATTTTCATGCCAACATAAATAATCCCCGTCATTGGCCTGCTACACTGGAAATAAATGGAGGGACGGTGCTTGCAGTAGACCAGTATGGCGGCCCTGCACTGGTATCCCATACATACGGAAAGGGTAAAACGCTGCTCTGCGCTTATCCTATTGAAACGTACCTGGCAGAGATCCCAGATATTTACGAGCATCCCGAAGATAGCCACCTAATTCTACGCGGATTCGCACAGGTGGCCGGTCTTAAACCAGCCTTTGAGACTGATGCTCCCGGAATTGAAATTGCCTCTCTTGTCGGTAGTAGGCGAGGGTATGCTGTGCTGGCAAATCACCAACCAGAGTCTCGTACAGTTACCATCACCAGCCGGTTTGAAATCGATCAAATTTCCTTGATTACTCCCGATGGTAAACATCCCTTGGTATTAAAAGACCACAATTGTATTTTGGAAATTCCTGCTTATGGTGGGGCCGTGCTCGATTGGCGTTTGTAATCTCCACACCTGACGTAGTCCGGTGTGGTTATCAATCAATCTATCAAGGAGAATGGAATGAGAACAAAGAATGTTGTGTTTGGAATTTTGTTAATTCTGTCCGTCGTGCTAAGCGCTTGTGGAGGAGGAACCACAGCAAATGGCACACAGCCCACTGTTTCTCAAAGTGACGAAAAAGTAACCATCACTGTATGGGATTATTATGGGGAGGCCACACCAATTAAACCTCTTATTGAGGGTTTCCAGAAAGAAAATCCGAATATTACAATTAATTATGAAACTCCGGATTGGGATACAACTCTTGAAAAGCTAAACGTTGTTCTGACGAGCGGCACACCACCAGATGTTGTTACCGTTGATATGACCTGGATACCCAAGTTTGCTGCTCTGGATGCATTCGCTGATCTAAATAAGCTTTCTGGTGGAAAACTCAACGGTGTTGACTGGAAAGATGCATACACCGAAGGTGCACTTGAATCGATCACTTATCAGGACAAAATCGTCGCCGCCTTATATGACTTCGATGTCTACGCCTTGTATTATCGCGCTGATTTACTTGAACAAAAAGATCTTGCTGTTCCGACCACATGGGCTGAGTTAAAGGATGTCTCTAAGAAACTGGTAGAAGGAGACAAATATAAATATCAATGGCTCGCAGAAACCTTCCACGGCTCACAATGGATTTATGAAAACGGTGGCGATTTACTGAGCCCTGACAACAAAACTGTTACCTTTAATTCACCTGAGGCAGTGGAAGCCATTCAATTTTATGCTGATTTGATGACTGATCAGTCTGCGATTTACTGGGGTCTTGATCAGGGCGAACGTATCCAGGGTATTAAAGATGGACGTATTGCCATGTTTTCGGATGGCCCCTATAATATGGGTATCATGAAAAGTGCAGCCCCAGAAATGGCTGGACAGTGGCGGATTGCCTTGCACCCATATTCCAAGGAACCAGGTTCTTACCTGGGCGGTACTGGTCTGGTAATTCCCGCTCAATCCAAAAAACAGGAAGCCGCCTGGAAATTCATTGAATATGGTATGCGTGTTGACAACCAAATTGGTGTCTACACTTATGCTGGTGCAGCACCGGCTTTAACAGCTGCAATGCAAAGCCCAGAAGTCAATGGCCCTGATGCCTACTTTGGTGGACAAAAGGTCTTCGATGTTTTCCTTGAAGCTATGAAAACTGCGAAACATTTTCCCTATGTACGCCAATGGAATGATATCGACGTTATTTTTACGACCGCCATGGAAGAAATTAGTCTGGGGCAAGCAACTGTCAAAGAAGCATTAGATGAGGCTGCAGCAAAAACGACTGAAGCTTTGAATAATTAATTTATTCAATAGGGACTGCCAGCTGAGTCCTGGCAGTCCCGTTTCCAGACTTTGGAGGTTCTATGAGAGCGGGAACGATCCACAGGCAAACACTGATACGCACATTCAAAAAGTCGGCAATGGCGTATACTTTTATCGCTATTCCGCTCCTCTCCTCTATTATTTTTTTGATAATTCCAATGCTGGTATCTTTTTACTGGAGTTTGACTGATTATAATGGATTGCAACCTGCAAAATTTATTGGTTTCCAAAACTACAATCAATTATTCACCAATGATAAATATTTTCTGATTTCTTTAAGAAATACTACTTTACTGGTACTGATGGGGATGAGTGTTGGACCAACACTGGGGATGATCACAGCTATTCTACTGAACCAGAAAATCCGTTTCCAATCATTGTTTCGGACCGCTTATTATCTACCAGTAATGACTTCTCTTGTAGTGGTTTCAACTATCTGGGTTATGTTGTACAACCAGAACGGTTTATTCAACACCCTACTCAATGGTTTAGGTATAAACTCCGTCGGCTGGCTTTCAAATCCAAAAATCGCGCTTGTCTCCGTTGCAATAGCCAGCATCTGGCAAGGATTCGGTTTTGAGACGGTTGTTTTCCTGGCTGCTCTACAATCCATTTCGCGTGAATTATACGAAGCTGCCATGATGGATGGCGCTAATGGGATCCAGCAATTTTTTCACATAACATTGCCCTCACTTCGTCCAGTAATCGCCTTTATTTACATCTACGGTATCATTGGCAGCTATCAGATTTTTGATCAGGTATTTGTCATGACCCATGGGGGGCCGATTTTCAGCACCTCAACCATTGTTTTTTTCTTATATTCCAAATTTCAAGATTTGCGCCTGGGTTATGCATCAGCCATCGCCTATGTATTATTCGCCATTCTAGTAGTTTTCTCTTATATTGCTTTGAAGATGGAGAAAGATTAGGGGACTGAATGTATCAAAAAAAGAATCTTCATAAACCTTTTCAATTTTCCGTTAAGCGATTCTGGCTGTATCTTATTCTAATCGTCACTTCTATTACTATGGTAATTCCCTTTTACTGGGCAGTCAGTACCTCTTTAAAATTTGAGCAATTCGTCTTCACAAACCCGCCTCAGTGGTTTCCCACCCCAGCAACACTACAAAACTATGTGAGCGTATTTACCAAAGTGAATTTCGACAAATATTTTTTTAATAGCGTGTTTGTGACAGTTACCATCACTCTTGGGCATGTTTTTTTTGACACATTGGCTGCCTATGCCTTTGCCAAATTAAAATTCCCCGGACGTGACAAAATTTTCTTTTTCCTTCTGTTCGGATTAATGATCCCATTTCAGGTTAACCTGATCCCCCTTTACCGCATTATGGCAACACTTGGTTGGAATGACTCCTATCTGGCTCTTATCATTCCCAATTTAACCAGTATTTTTGGCATCTTTTTGATGCGCCAATTTCTGCTTACCATTCCTAATGATTTGCTGGATGCGGGTCGCATCGATGGTTGCGGGGAATTTGGTGTTTTCTGGCGGGTTGTTGCACCGCTGGCATTACCCGGTATAGCAACGCTAATTATTTTAACTTTCATGGGCGCTTGGAATGATTTTCTTTGGCCTCGGATTGTACTTAATTCAGAATCACTTTTTACTCTACCGGTTGGCCTGGCGCAATTGCAGGCAAGAAATACATCCAACGTTGCCCAAATTATGGCTGGCACTGTGCTGGCAGCTCTGCCAATGATCATCGTCTTCCTTTTTATGCAGAGACAATTTATTGAAGGTATGACCGCAGGAGCGATTAAAGAATGATTGGAGCAGTTGATATAGGCGGAACTAAATTTGCAGTCGGTGTGGTCAATGAAAGTGGGGAGGTTTTAGCCCGGGCTGAAACTCCCAGTCACCCTGAACTCGGGCTTCAACCCGGATTAGCGCGTATGTTTGAAATGCTACATGCAATTCAGGAAGAAACCGGACAACGTTTACAGGGCATTGGTATAGGCTGTACCGGTCCAGTTGATCCATACACCGGTCAACTAGGATTGATTGAATTTTTACCTGGCTGGGAATGGTTTAACCTTGTAGACGCCTTCGAACAGGAATTTCAAGTACCCGTATTCATAGAAAATGATGCTGATGCCGCCACATTGGGTGAAGCTGCATGGGGGGCGGGAAAAAATGCAGAAAGAATGATGTACGTTACCATCAGCACCGGTATCGGCGCTGGTTTGGTCATTCATGGTCAACTCTACCGTGGGGCAGGTGGTTCTCACCCTGAATATGGACATCATGTTATTGATTTCTCCGGACCCAAATGCTTCTGTGGTGCTTATGGATGCTGGGAAAGCCTTGCGAGCGGGACTGCCATGGCAAAAAGGAGTGGGGGAATTTCGGCTTACGAAATTTGCCTGGCAGCACAGCGTGGTGAAGCATGGGCACTTTCTGCTGTTGAACAGGAAGGATTGTATCTCGGGATTGGCTTAGCCAATCTCATCACCCTCTTTGTGCCTGATGTGATTGCCCTGGGAGGCGGTGTAATGCAAAGCCGGACTCTCTTTTGGGATAAAATCACTACAACAATTCAAAATTCATGTGGGCTGGTACCGTTTGAACGTACTCTTTTGGTGCCCGCCTTATTGGGTAAAGATGTCGCCCTGGCAGGTGCTGCCCGGGTTTTTATTCAGAGATATGGATAATATGAACAAAACACTTTTATCGAACAATTATGTTAAAGATATTCTTAATCAGCCTGTAGCATTGCAAGATACCATTATCGAACTTGAAAAACAGACACTGACACCTTTTCACCTTTTGTCTGAAAAACTTTCCAATCATTCACTTAAGCGGGTTGTTTTGACAGGAATGGGCTCATCTTATCATGCGCTCCACCCGATATCACTGTCTCTGTTAGAACATGGCGTTCAAACCCTCATGTTTGAAACATCTGAATTAATATATTATGCTCCGCGTTTAGTTTCTCCGGAAACGTTGGTTGTTGCTGTCTCACAGTCCGGACGTAGCGCTGAAATAGTTCAGTTATTGGAAATGATTCATCATGAAGTTCCGATGATAGGGATTACCAATACGCCTGAAAGCCCACTCGCACAGCAAGCAGACTTAACCTTATTTACCCGGGCTGGAAATGAATTCTCAGTTTCTTGCAAAACCTATATTGCCACCTTGGCAGTTCTTTCTTACCTGGGAGAGGTCTTGCTTGGGAAACAACCAGCTGGCATTTTTTCTGATCTTCAAATTACTGTCGAGCAAATGTCTGCTTATTTGAAAATCTGGGAAAAACATGTGGATTATCTGACCCGTGATCTGAATGGCATTAACAGTTTAATTTTAACCGGACGGGGCTCATCGCTTGCCGCAGCTAACACTGGCGGGTTGATCATTAAAGAAGCGGCTCATTTTCATGCAGAAGGTATGAGCAGCGCAGCCTTTCGCCATGGGCCATTTGAAATGGTTTCTCCTGAAATGATGGTACTGGTTTTTGGCGGAATTGGCGCGGGTAAACCATTGAACGCTAATCTTGTAGTGGATATTCATAAAGCAGGCGGTCGGGCTGAATTTGTTTCATTTAATGGTGGAGACAACCCCTATGTACTTCCCTCAGTCCCGATTTCGCAGTTATCAATAATGGAAATCCTGCCTGCTCAAATGATCTCTATTGCTCTGGCACTCCTTAACCATCATGACCCAGGCACTTTTGAACACAGCTCAAAAGTTACAATTATCAGCTGAAGAGAAAATATCCTCATGTAGATTGTGGATGAAACTCATATTGCGGGTAAAGGAATTTAGTCCTTCCTCATCTGAGAAGGATTAGCATGATCAAGTGATTATTACAATTCGATTTAAGCTTCTGAGCTACGGTTAGTGCCAGTATTGTCCGCAGAACATTTCCAAAACGATGTGCCCTTTCTATCAAAGCATCCACATTAAGATTGATCACTTGAATTGAACGGATCGACCCCCAATTTAATTTTCTGATTTGTGCCAGACATGAATTTGATTGTCACATCTGTGCTGGATTAATTATGAAGAGAGTTTTGGTTGTTTCTTCGAAATTTTTTTTGAGTTTATCTTGAATTCAGTGCCAGTAGGGTTTTGTAGGTATTAATGTTGATCCAGAAAATCAGTTATGCACCTAGGGCATGGGCAATTATGTAGATCCGTGTGATAGCAACCCAACTGCATTCAAAAATAACCCGGTTTGTACGGTTTGCCTGTCAGAGGTGCCCCCCGGTTGCGGAAAATGTCGTCACAGGTAAGTCTTCCAGGAAGGAAAAAACGACATTCTGCATGCAAGTGTAATAAGTGCGCCAATTTTCAAAAATACTATTTAATGAAATCTCAGTTCAAAATGGACAATTCAGGTGAAGTAGATGATTTTCTGGATTTGAAAGCGAAGTTACCCTTCTACGTTTGTCAAAGATGCCTTTTGATTTACATAAAATGTGGGCTGACTTCATTTAATTGGTTTATGCGATGTAGCTATTCTCTTGATATAATTTATGCAAGAAAGTGAATATATTCTGGATGCATAATCAGGAATATCAAATCTCCAGACTAATTTCACAAATTGCCAGAAATACGCCCATCGAGTTTTTGTTTATATGTTAAGAAAAAGAAGCCTGTTTGTGCTATTTGAAAGTAGTAACCGGTTTTTATCAAACGGGTATTTCACAACATTGGATAGGATTACAGAAAATTTGCATGGTCTCAATAAGTCAAAGTAAACAATTTATTTTCTATTATCCAGTAAAACTTGAGAGATTTGGTTTCTTGAAAAATATCGCCCAGTTGACTGGGGATGTGCTAAAGGTGCTCCGCTCATAAAATGGAAAAACTAATCTTGGCCGGTCTTACTCACAAAGTAACCCCGAAATGACCCTAAAATTACTCATTAGATTAAGAATCACTCTCACTTCATCTTAAACAGAGGAGTATTATTTTATGAAAAATACAAGTGTCACCAAACGCTTATCTTTTCTAGATCGTTTCCTAACCCTTTGGATATTTCTCGCTATGTTCATTGGTGTTGGCTTAGGCTATCTTTTCCCCAAATTTGTGGAGTCATTTAACAAAGCTGTTTCCCTTGGAACAACCAATATTCCTATCGCAATTGGTTTGATTCTGATGATGTATCCCCCGTTGGCAAAGGTGCATTACGATGAGCTTGGCAAAGTCTTTCGAAACTGGAAAGTGCTCGGCCTGTCATTAGTGCAGAACTGGATCATTGGTCCAATCCTTATGTTTGCCCTGGCGTTACTCTTTTTGCGCGGTTATCCGGAGTATATGGCTGGTTTGATTATGATCGGTTTAGCCCGCTGTATTGCCATGGTTATTGTTTGGAATGAGCTTGCCAAAGGTGACACAGATTATGCTGCCGGGTTGGTTGCTTTTAACAGCATCTTCCAGGTGCTTTTTTATAGTTTTTATGCCTATGTCTTCATCACTTTGCTGCCAACCTGGTTTGGATTGCAAGGAGTGGCCATTCATATTACCATCGGTGAAATTGCCAAATCGGTTTTCATCTATCTGGGTATTCCATTCCTGGCGGGCTTCCTTACCAATATGGTATTGACGCGATTAAAAGGGAAAGAATGGTATTACAAGTCGTTTATTCCAAAGATCAGCCCTATTACTCTGATCGCATTGCTCTTTACCATCCTGGTCATGTTCTCTCTCAAAGGCAACCTGATTGTTTCCATCCCGTTAGATGTAGTACGAATTGCAATTCCGCTGCTGATCTACTTCGTCGTCATGTTCCTGGTTAGTTTCTTTATGGGTAAGGCGGTGGGCGCAAATTATAAACAAACCACGACCCTTTCTTTTACAGCTGCTTCGAATAATTTTGAATTAGCAATTGCCGTGTCAGTGGCTGTATTTGGTTTGAATTCCGGCCAGGCATTTGCTGCTGTGATTGGCCCATTGGTTGAAGTACCGGTCATGATCGGCCTGGTTAATGTGGCTTTCTGGCTGCAAAAACGTTTTTACAAAGATCAAATCATGATCGGAAAACCAGACCCTGATCTTCGTTGAGCCAATTGGTGACCGTTAAATAGGGAAGCCGATTCCAGGTAGTAACCTCGATTGCTCTACTATTCATTTCCTGGTTATGTCTTGCCAATAATCTACAGCATCGGGAAGACCTTCCAGATTATAGATGGAAAGAGCGTCATCGTTTAAGGAGTCTTCTTCTTAGGCTTCGGAGATTACCTTGGTTTAGCTCTTTAAGTAATACACCCTCTCATACCACTTAGCATTAGCTACAGGGCACATCTGAAGCACGTGGGTTCCGTTATTAAGCCAGCGAAAGACTGTGGAATGATCGCTAGCAGGAACTCAACAAAATGAAACACCCGGCTAAAACTGCGGGGCAATTCTCTTTGCCAACTTTTTTTCCCTTTCAACTTGCTTCAGCATTCACTTCTCCGTCGATTTGATGTATTTAATCCATTCTACATCCACTTTCACTCGAGGATCTTCAGGCTGGGTGCATTCGCCAGAAAAACCGGCAACAACATGAGCACAATATGCCGATTGCGGTTAGAATTAATAATTCACAACGCAAGCGGCGTAATAACGGAGATATAAAATTTGACGATACTGGCACCACAAACTCGTGGAAATACTGAACGCCTCAGGGCGTTGTTGTCACAGATTCCGCATTTCAACAACCTTTCAGCAGATGCATTACAAGCCATCATTGATGCTGCCCTCCCGCGTCGATTTGAAGCGGGACAGGTTATTTATCTTGAGGGAGAACCAGCCAATTTTGTTTATTTGCTTGAGAACGGTTGGGTTAAGTCAACCAGAATGACCCCTGAAGGACGCGAACAAGGGCTACTTTTTTTACAACCGGTGGATATTTTTGGCGATATAGCAGTCTATTCCGGTACTACCTACCCGGGAACCGCCACCGCGTTGGAATCAGTGGATGTCTGGGTTCTCCCTGCAGAAACACTATTATTGCTTGTTAAGCGCTTTCCGGATCTTGCGCTTGCGATAATCGGTAAATTGAGCGCGCGCATTTTACATTATATAGGGCTCGTTGAAGATTTATCTTTACGAAGTGTCGAAGCCAGGTTGGCAGGTACAATGCTGCGCAATGCAGAACTTAAAAATCATACGTTGATTGTTCCGCGACGAAAATGGGCCACCTTTGATGAAATGGCTGTGCGCTTGGGTACCGTTCGGGATGTGCTTAGCCGGGCCATGAAAACTTTGGAAACAGAGGGTTATATTAAGGTGGAAAAACAGATTATTGTAATCCTGGATCCAAAGGGGCTCTCGGAAAGAGCGAACCGCTAAGAGATCACTATTCCGTCTTACGCCGGAAATTTGGGAATAAAAACGGCGTGCTGCTGCAATAATCGAGATACTCTTTTCCAAAGCGTTGTGCTAACTCACGTGTTTCGTGTTTGTGGATAAATGCCAATAAGAGGCTGAATATAATCACACACAACATGATGAGTAGGCCGGAGCTCAGCCAAATTGCGGTTCCGCTATAAAAGAACAATGCTCCGAGCGTCATTGGGTTACGTGTGTAAGAATATGGACCTCGGGTCACCAACTTTTGAGTGGCAACCTTTGGGACGGGGGTACCATTACCGTGTTTGTATTGGCTGATGACAGACCAAATGATGAGTACAATTCCGGTGAAAGTTAAGCCGGCACCAAGTATCTGTGTCGTCCAACCGGGCTGAATCCGTCCCCAATCCCCACTGAGCCAATTTATCATCACTTCAAGTACAACCATTAAAAGTAAACCCAGGGAGAATATGCTGATAGTCTTCCTCTTAAGAGACACTCTGGAAGCTGGCTCTTCAACCATTTTGAAGTTCACTTTCTTTTTTTGCGATTGCCTTATGCAAAATTTCAAGAAACTGATCGAGCGGAACTTTATGTATCCGCGCAGCCCATTCGACTGTCAGTGCTTTAGCGAGAAACATGCGCAAGGAATATTTCCCCACGCGTTGTACGCCAAAAATTTCCATTACTTCGGCAATGTCACCATATTCTAACAAGATTGCTGAAATGCGTGTGTCTTTATTAATTTGCATGTTGCTTATCTCCTTAACCGGCCAATTTATCAAGCACCAGATTATTCATTTAATCACTGATGTTCACCGGTAACAAATCTTATTGTAAAATTTGAAAATTTGCTACGACTTTTGTCGAACTTGAATCCTTCCGGATTGCATTGCTTTCCAAATATTATCAAAGTTTAGATTGCACCCGACCAGTTTTATTTCAGCGAAGACGACTTAAGTCGTTCAATACTTATGGGAAAGTCTCTATACTCAAAGTGGTTGTTCCCTTTCACAACAACCATGGAGTAATAATTTGAAAACGACCCTCACAAGAATCGCATCCATCCTGGCTTTCATTATAGGTGCTATGGCTGTGTTTGCCGGTGCAAAAGTGCTTATGGGTAACGATCCGGGCTATTATGTGATCAACTGGCTTCCTCTCTACAACTATACCATTGGGATTCTGACTGTATTTATTACAGCCGTGTTGATCTTTACCAACAGCCGTTTTGCCGTGCCGGCAGCCATTGGCACGTTCAGCCTTCATGCGCTCGTAATGATTATTCTACAGACGGCATATCGCGGAACCGTAGCTCCGGATAGTATTCAGGCTATGACCATTCGTTTGATCGTGTGGGCAATTATCCTGGGATTGATGTTCGCGCAAGCGCAGGCACACAAGGTCAGGTCCGGGCAGACATCGGTTGACACGCCTTAACGAAAGGAGGCATGTCCAAGTACGATAAAAGTCGTACACATTCCGCTCGCGAGTACGTACACTTCTATAAGTTGTTAAAAAGAACGAGGTGAAGAACGATGCTACAACATAATGTTCCCACACCGGATGGTAAACTGCGCGAAATCATCCTGGCTACATTTGCTTCAGATAGCCAAATTGCTTCATCTGGGTTGCGCGTAGGTGTGTTGAATGGGATTGCACACCTGGGAGGGGCTGTTGATTCACTGGCTCAGCGCAATGCAGCGGAAGAACTCGCAAAGCATGTGCATGGCATCCGTGGAGTGGTGAATCGCATTGAAGCCCCGGGTGCTCCCAGCCCGTCACGAACAATAAATTTGGATTTAGACGATTAATAACTAGAGGTATCGAAACATGACAAAGTGGTTATCGAGATGGTTACGGAAATTCCACCGCTGGATTGCAGTTCCAACTGCCATTGCAATTCCACTGGCAGTTGTGATCAAACTGGTGGGGAGTCCAGAATTGGTGCTTACATGGGAAAAATTAGACAAAATCCCGTCCCTATTTATGCTCATCATGGCATTGAGCGGAGCTTATTTATTCCTCCTGCCTTATATTGTCAAAGGGCAACGTAAAAAAAGATTGGCATCGAAAGGAGAAGGATAAACATAGATTGCACAGATTATTCCATTTTCTTTCCTCAAAATAATATTCAACGAAAGGATTATTAATGAAGATCGTCAAAACATTTGAGACTGCTGAAATTCCAAACCCACATTTCATAAGCGTTCGCGCTTTACTTGCGAGTGAATCCGCACAGTCTGAGCATTTGGCGCTGGATGCGGGACAGGTGCAAAAAAAGCACGTCGCCCATACCAATGTCTATCTTTACGTGCTAAATGGGAGCGGAACCTTGGAGACAGATCAGGAGACCACAGCGTTATCAGCTGATATGTTAGTGGAATTACCGCCTGAAACTCCACACCGTTTGATCAATAACAGCCAATCTCAGCTGCGGTTGCTAAACATAAAAGCGCCGCGTCCAACAAAATCCACACAAATCGTTCAGGAAAGTTGAATTTGGCATGGATATAAAAACATTGGTCTTTGCATTTGTGACCTTTTTCCATAATTTATTTACGGTGGTATGGATGGGTGGTTTGATGGTTACAGTAATCAGCTTTCTTCCGGCTCTTAAGGAGTCTGTGGGGGCTGGCCCGCAAGTCAAGAAAGTTATGCAGGCTTTCCAAAAACATCAAAGCATATGGGTCTATATCAGCATGGGCGGCTTAATCCTTACCGGCTTATTAATGAGTAAACGTGCTCCACAATTTGAGACTTTGTTTGGATTTGGGAATGCATATTCGGTTACTTTATCAATCAAGCACATTCTGGTCATTGCCATGATCGTCATCACGCTATTTCGCAGCCTGATTTTAAGCCGGCCAGGTGTGGTTTTGACACCCAAAAAAGAACAACTCAGTTTTAAGCTTGTGATCATCAACGCCATCTTGGCTGTTGTGGTTTTATTTGCCAGTGGTTTGCTGGCAGCATTGCCAATTCCGCTTTCTGGCTAAGGATAATTTATCTTTTACAAAAATAAAAATTAAGAAAATAACATCACATGAAGGAGATTAACTATGAAAAATAACACAAAATTGGGCGCTATATTGGCGATTGTGGGCATCTTGTCTGGATTGCTGTTCTTTTATTTGATCGCAGCGCAATATAATCCAATCATTGATGCCCATGTTGCAGCCGGACGATCGGATGAAGGTACCTCCGTCAGTATTACTTTTGCTTTCCTGGGCTGGATTGGAATTACCGCCGGGGCAATCTGGGCAATGGTTCTTTATGGCTTCTTGCGAAAGGAAAAGTGGGCCTGGTTATGGGGCACTGTGGCAGCAACCATTCAACTCTTAGCAGGATTTTTCCCGATGATCCCGGCTGCAGATGCTGATCAGCCGCCTTCTACCATGGTGATATTTGTTATTGCTGCTGTATTATGGTTTGGAATGTTGTTCATTCGCGGTGTTAAGAAAAACATCATATTACTGGCATTCGTTGCTGGTCTGGCCTACGTACTCACCTTTATTGATGGCGTTGCACCAATTTCCAAGTTTGTATCCACGAAAGGTATCGATTCATTTTGGAATGGCGTTTATGCGGTATCTCAACAGGTCAATTGGTGGGGTGCAGCAGCCTGGGCTGTTTTCATCTTTGCCTTGCTGAATAAAAAATCATGGGCTATCCCGATCGGAATTTTCGCCGCAGCGATGTCAATGATCGCCGGTTACCCAATGGGTATCAATAATGCCTTGTTTGAAGTGCATCGCTTCTCAATGTTCTTGCCTGCCCCTCTCATCAGTACTGCTCTGGTAATTTATTTGGCCCTGCCAGGCACGCGCAAGATGATTGAAGCCTGGAATAAATCAGAAGATTAATTGCCTGAGGGAATGTAACACCTGATCTTGTACCAATCGCGATGGAAACACATGGAAACTTCTTTGGGTGATGCTCACAGGCCGGAATATTAAATTATCCAGGATTGCCACTTGGTGACCGGCTCGCTGAGCTCACTAGAAAGATGACCTGGGAAATCATAAAAAAACTCTCCTGGACAAGACTGTCAGGAGAGTTTAATTTTGTTAGCTTTTTTCAATGACAGATAACACTCTGTCAATTTCTTCTTTTTTCTTTTCAGCAGACCAGCCATATTCATTTGCCATGATCTCTGCAAACTCCTCAATGACGGGTGGGGTTGCGTTTCCCAGCCAGGCGATGGTGGATCGTCGGATAAACAGGTCATCCAGATGCAAAGGCTTTTCGTTTTGCAGTATGTAGACCAATTCACCCGAATTCCAATTAGGGATGGAGGTTAAGGTTTTGCCCTGATTTTCCTGTATAAAGGCAGCGATCTTTACGGCATAGGTTCCATAGCGTCTCAACAATTCTTTGGCATAATCCTCGGCCAAGCCAAACGTGGCAACCAAATTGGTGACATAGGCTTCTTTGGCCTCCTTGGTCAAGGGCAAATTCTCGCCTCCGCGGATCGGCAAACTTTCAGTGCTTTTGGCTCTGGTTTTCCCGAGAGTTTCAAGGGTCTTAGTAGCAACCTGTTCAGAGAAGGCCCTGAAACTGGTCCATTTACCGCCCACCAGACTCAGTAGAGGCATGCCCTCGATTGTGTCTTCTTTGATGCTGTGATCACGCGTGATCTGCCCCGTTGTTTTCGCTTCCTGGTACTCCAATGGCCGTACTCCGGAGAAGCGGAAAACTATTTGATCGCGGGTGATCTTAATGGTCGGGAATACGCGGCTGACCAATTCAATAAAGTATTCTTCTTCTTCGGGCGTACAATAGGCATCATCGGGATTATCAATTGGAAGGTCTGAAGTACCGACGATGACCTTGTCGTGGAATGGAAGGCATAAAACAATGCGTCCATCTTTGTTCTCAAAGAAGAATTCGGATACTCCCACTGCTTTTCGAAGTTCCTCGTTCTTGATGACAAGATGTGAGCCCTTTGTGCCTCCGATATATTTGGTTATAATGCCGGCATCTTGATTTACATAATCAATCCATGGGCCGGCAGCATTGATGATAACCTTCGGTTTGACTGTAATCAACTGGCCGGTTTCTTCGTCTTTGATAATGACCTGCCCATTTTCAACCTTATGGAAGGAAGCATAATTTAATGCTTTAGCGTGATCACCTTCGTCCTCGCCATCCAGAATGATCTCTACTGTCATTCTTTCCGGGGAAAGCAATTCCCCATCAAAATAAAGGGCAGCATATTTAATCTTTTCATTTAAGTAAGGGTAGCGCGCTAAAGCTTCGCTTCTGCCAAAAAACTTGTGGGTTGGGACAGTTTTTTGCTTGCGGGTAAAGGAATCATAGAAGATCAACCCGATTTTGATGACCAATGCACCACGTTCTGAAGGACGATCCAGCAGATTGACAAATTTCAAAGGGGCATTTAAGAGACCCGACCAAATTTTAAAGATTGGGATGACAGTTGGCAAGGGCTGTACCAGATGGGGAGCGTTCTCAATCATGCGGTTGCGTTCAGCCACAGCTTCCCGCACCAACCCGAATTCACCATTTTCCAGGTAGCGAATACCGCCATGTGCCATATGGGAAGAAGCGGCCGAGGTTCCGGAACAAAAATCTCCGCGGTCGATCATCAGAACATTGACCCCATTTAAAGCCAAATCTCTGAAAACTCCGGCCCCATTAATACCGGCACCGACAACAAGAGCATCTATCTCCGGATTCATCTTTAACGATTCAATAATAGTTTTGCGGTCCATATTTGTCCTTAAATAATTTATTTTGGTTAAAATTTTTGTTTCTGCTCAGCAGCTTGCTGTTACCTCAGCACAACTCAAAAGAAATCATCAAATACTTTTGAGATCACTTTTGAAATCACACAGCGCTTATTTTTCCATATAATCGATTGACAGATTGCACCATGCCGGGAGTGAACTTGACAATGTATGTGCAAATCGTATTTCGCTCCTCTCCGGGGGAGTGTAAAAAAATCAGTCGACTTATTAATTATAGCAGGAAAGACAAAAGTCCCTTTTTTTACTCCATTGAAAGAATGGAAGGGGAGGAATAAACGCCTAGCCCCCTGAGCGTGCTATTATCCAGCAGCCTACCATCCGCTGGATTGGATTCTGAGGAGTTTTTAGCCTGAACATCCCTTTACTTGCAATGGTCGGGCATTCTTAAAAATAATTACAAGCATACATCTGGTTCAGGGGGGCAACAAATGTTAATGGTTTTTTTTAGTGGGTGAGCATTACCAAACAGAAGGGAGTGGCAATGCTCACCATTCAATATAGATGCACTTAATTTGTCGATGCTATGCCAGTCAGGCTGTGCAAGTATTGAGATAGATAATGAAGGTCACTGTCCGAAAGTTCTAAATTGTAATCCTTCCATGGCATGTTGTCGCTGATTTCGTTACCGCTGGGGTCTATCCCGCCTTTGAAAACCTGTAATAACTGATCTTCGCTCCAACCAGAAACCGCCCCCACCCAATTAGGCCCACCGCCTTCCGCGCTTACCCTAAGGTCTTTTCCGCGGCAGTCACGACAGCCGTAGGCCTCGGTAATATTTTCGCCATAATCGATCGTTCCAGCGGGCGGAGCCACAACAGGTTCAGTGATAGGAGGTTGGGCAGAGAGAGGGAACTGATTCGCTCCGATAAGAACATCCGCCATAACAGAAAGTGATCGTTTGGGAGTTTGCCGATCTATTGACGGCAGCAAGCGCAAATAGGCTACGATAACTTGCATATCGTCGTAGCTCATTACGTGCCTTCTGTCGTTGGGCATAATGACTAGGGTTTTGCCCTGCGGATCAACCCCCTCCCGGATGGCGCGCACTACTTTCCCATCGCTCTAATTTCCCGTTGGTCCATCCGAGGTAAGATTGGGGCGTACAGATCTCCCATGGGGCTACCCTCCAGAAAATTAAATGGGCTTCCGTCCAGGTCCTTCTGATTGGACGAGTGGCAGTCGGCGCACAAGACCGCTTTCTGTCCACCCAATGCAATTTGCTCCGGTCTGGCTTCGATCTTCAGGTCAGAAGTTTGGTAGTGAAAGAGTGGAACATTAAAGCGGTAGGGGCCAATATCTGACAAAACGCAATCACCGCTAACACAATCGCAAGCAGCCCGAAGAGAATCATACCCGGCCAATCTCATTTCGATTGATTAAGAATTTGATTAAAAACTCTTTACAAAAAAACTTGATTCTGCAAACTTCGTTGTGCTATACTCTTGATTAACTTTTGCAAGATTGCACTGGTGGTGGTGTTTCTCCAATGGGGGGAACTGCTTTTCCCGCTCGAGCCAGTGTAAAGTTCAATATCTTTTGTTCGGCCAGAACTCAAAAAACTCGATTTGACCAAAGGATAAGAAATTGCCCCCACTCTTCCCCCCCCGCAGTAATTTCATTGCAAGAGCCAGCCTTATCGCGTTACCCATTCTGGTGGTTGCGATTGTTGTCGGGCTGGTATTATATGGCGCTTCCAGCGCTGTCACACAAGTAGGCGTTCCGGTAGCTCAACCCGTTCCATTCCCGCACACCTTCCACGTGACTGCGGTAAAACTGGATTGCCGTTATTGTCACGCTTCGGTGGATAAATCTTCTTTTGCAGATTTGCCTCCTACCGAAACTTGTATGACTTGCCACAGCCAGATCCTCCTGGCAAGCCCCAACCTTATTCCAGTACACGAAAGTTGGGAATCTGGTCAACCCATACAATGGACCAAGGTCAATCAACTTGCTGATTTCGTTTTCTTTAACCACGAAATTCATGTCAATAAGGGAGTGGGCTGTGAAACCTGCCATGGCAGAGTTGACCAGATGACAACCGATGTCAAGGAAAACTCGTTTTATATGGCTTGGTGTTTGGATTGCCACCGCAACCCGGAAAAGTTCCTGCGCCCGGTGGAAGAAGTCATGACTATGGGCTATCAGCCTGCCGAAAACCAACTGGTTGTTGGAGCTAAATTGGTAAAAGATTATGAAATTTTACCCGCTTCCCAACTAATCAACTGTTCAATTTGTCACAGGTAAACATTATGAGAGATGCTCACTCCGAAGACCACAACCCACTGGATCTGGCTGAAGCGCGCCATCAATTGGGTAACTTAAAAGGAAAACAATACTGGCGCAGCCTGAATGAGCTTGCTGAAGATAAGGATTTTGAGAAAATAGTCCAGCAAGAATTTCCACGGCAAGCCAGTTTATTGCCCGACCTGGGAAGACGTGATTTCTTAAAGTTGATGGGCGCTTCATTAGCATTGGCTGGAATAACGGCTTGCGTTCCTTTCCCGACCGGTAAGGTTTTGCCATACGTAACTCCCCCTGAAGAGCTGGTACCTGGCAAACCAACGTATTTTGCCAGTTCGATGATACAGGATGGCTTTGCAAAAGGTGTCTTGATCAAGACGACCATGGGCCGCCCGATCAAGGTGGATGGCAACCCCAGTCACCCGGGCAACCTTGGCTCTGCCGACGTTTTTATACAAGCTTCACTACTTGAGTTGTATGACCCCGATCGACCCAAGCAAATTCTACAGGATGGATCCCCCAAGTTATGGACGGATTTTGCCAGCAGCATTACGCAAACTTTGGCTGGAATGGGGCAGGGTGCCGGTGTACGTATTCTGACGGGTCCTCTGACTTCACCTACTCTCCTATCCCAATTTGAAAGTTTTCTGGCGAAATACCCCCAGGCCAAATGGGTTCAGTTCAGCCCGCTTGAAAGAAGTAATACAGCAGCCGGTGCCCAATTGGCTTTTGGACAGGCTTACGACCCAATTTATCACTTTGATAAAGCCGATGTGGTCTTATCACTGGATTGTGATTTTATGTTCACTGAGCCGGGCCATTTACGTTATAGTCGGGATTTCTCTGATCGCCACCAGCCCATCTCGGTCAATGGCACCATGAATCGACTCTATGTTGTCGAAAGCAATTTTAGCCTGACTGGGTCGAATGCCGACCATCGTTTGGCGGTTAAACCCAGCCAGGTGGAAGGTTTTGCAAGAGCGGTGGCCAACCTTCTCGGTATTTCAACCAGCTTCCCGCCGGAAAATATTCCCGGCCAGGACTGGATTGAACCACTGGTGACTGATTTAAAAAATGCCGGAAAATCTGCATTGGTGGTTGCTGGCGAACGCCAACCTGCTGTGGTGCATGCGCTGGCTTATGCTATCAACCAAGCCCTGGGATCGATAAACAATACCGTCTCACTGATCGAACCGGTTGTCTCCACCCAACCTGGTTCATTGATTGATTTGACGGCAGATCTCAACGGGGGACTGGTAGATCTCTTGTTTATCTTGGACGGCAACCCGGTTTACAGCGCACCTGTCGATCTCAATTTTGGGGCAGCAATGCAGAAGGCGAAGCAGACAATTTACCTCGGCTATTCAGCAGATGAAACAGCCGCCCAGGCGAATTGGTTTATTCCCGCTGCTCATTACATGGAAATGTGGGGCGATGCCAGAGCGTATGATGGAACGGCCAGCCTGGTGCAGCCGGTGATTGCGCCTCTTTTTGGAGGGAAATCGCCTTATGAGCTTTTGGCAGCTATGCTTGGTCAGGGCGGTATTGATGGGTTTACCCTTGTCCAGGAGTACTGGAGGACCCAGTTAAATAGTGATAATTTTGACCGTGACTGGCGGGTTATCCTCAGTAGTGGACTGGTACCCGATAGTACATTCTTGCCGGTAGCAAACCTGCCACAGGTGAGTCCATCTGTATTTTCCGGTTATTCTGCCGTAAATAGTAGCGCGCTGGAGATTGTGTTTATGCCAGATGAGACGATTTGGGATGGCCGCTTTACCAACAATGCCTGGTTGCAGGAGTTGCCAAAGACGCTTACCAAGTTAACCTGGGATAACGCTGTCGTTATGAACCCGGAAATGGCAGCACAACTCCAGGTTAAGGATAACGACTTGTTGGAAATTTCGTTGGGAGATAACAGTGTGCAAGGTGCGGTTTATATCCAACCCGGTGAACCGAATGGCGTCATCGTTGTTTCCCTGGGATATGGTCGCACTGCAGGCGGCAGTATTCTGGAAGGCGCGGGATTCAATTCCTACAAAATTCGCACTTCGAATGCCCCCTGGTTTGCTCTTGACCCACAGATCAGGAAGACCGGAGCAACCTACGATTTGGCGCGTACGCACGAACATTGGTCAATGGAGAATCGTGATTTATTACGCGCGACTGATCTAGCTGACTTCAAGTCCAATCCAAACTTTGCTCAAGATGAACACATTGTACCTCCGACGCTTTATGATGAGCATCAACCAAGTGAATATGCCTGGGGTATGTCGATCAACCTGAACAGCTGTATCGGCTGCAATGCCTGTGTGGTAGCTTGCCAGGCCGAGAATAACATTCCGACCGTTGGCAAGTCTGAAGTTAAGAATAGCCGCGAGATGCACTGGATTCGCATTGATCGTTTTTTCGAAGGAACGAGCGCCAATGCTTCAGTTGTAGGGTTCCAACCGGTGCCGTGTATGCACTGTGAAAAAGCGCCTTGCGAACCGGTTTGCCCGGTCCAGGCTACGACTCACAGCGCAGAAGGCTTGAACGAAATGACCTATAACCGTTGTGTCGGTACGCGCTATTGCTCCAACAACTGCCCCTACAAGGTGCGTCGTTTTAATTTCTATAAGTACGTAGATGAAACTGTGATACCTCTTCAGGCCATGCGCAACCCTGATGTAACCGTGCGCAGCCGTGGAGTTATGGAAAAATGTTCTTTCTGTGTGCAACGCATTAATGAAGCACGCATTACGTCTGAAGTCGAGGGGCGCCAGATCAGGGATGGAGAAATCAAAACTGCCTGTCAGGTAGCTTGCCCAACGAATGCAATTCACTTTGGCAACATTAATGACCCGAACAGTGAAGTCAGTAAGCAAAAGGCTACCCCATTAAATTACAGCCTGCTGGCAGAGTTAGGTACTCGCCCACGCACAACTTACCTGGCTAAAGTGACGAATCCCAACCCATTGATTAAAGAACCGGTGCAGGAGAAATAATGGAAACAGCTCATAATAATCTACTAGTAGAGCCGGGTCATTCGAATGCTTCGATTACCGAAAAGATCACTCATATTCCTCTGACCACTATCCGCAAGACTTCCCGCGGATGGATTCTCGGCTTCTTGATTTCATTTTTGGGAATGATGGTATTTTTATTTGCTGTCACCATCCTGTTTATACGGGGTGTTGGAATTTGGGGCATTAATATCCCGGTTGGTTGGGCTTTTGCAATTACCAGTTTTGTGTGGTGGATTGGAATTGGACACGCAGGCACGCTTATTTCTGCCATCTTGCTGCTTTTCCGCCAGAATTGGCGCACTTCGATCAATCGTTTTGCGGAAGCCATGACGCTTTTTGCGGTAGCCAATGCTGCTCTTTTTCCCATCTTGCATCTAGGTCGTCCGCAGTATTTTTACACACTATTTCCGTACCCGAACATTTATAGCCTTTGGCCTAACTTCCGCAGCCCGTTGGTTTGGGACGTTTTTGCGATAACGACCTATGCTTTGGTGTCCTTGCTGTTTTGGTACATGGGACTGGTTCCGGATCTTTCTACAATGCGTGATAAGGCAAAGAACGTGTTTGCCCGCCGTATTTATGGCATGATGTCATTGGGTTGGCGGAATTCAATTCGTCATTGGCATCATTATCAGAGCGTCTATTTTTTATTGGCGGTCCTGGCAACTCCTTTAGTCATTTCCGTACATAGTATTGTCAGCGTAGACTTTGCCTATGGCATTGTACCTGGTTGGCATAGTACCATTTTCCCGCCTTATTTTGTTGCGGGGGCAGTATTCTCCGGGTTTGCGATGGTGCTGACACTTATGATTCCTTTGCGCTCTTTCTTCAAATGGAAGGGAATGATCACAGACCGTCATCTGGATTTGATGGCCAAGATCATGCTTTCGGTGGGATTGGTAGTAGCCTACGGTTATATCACCGAGTTGTTTGAAGCGTTTTATAGCGGGAACGCAATGACTATATTCAATATCACTGACCGTGCTTCTGGTTATTACTCGCCTTTATATTGGACGCTCATTGCATGTAATGTCTTGGTTCCGCAGCTTTTATGGTCGAAAAAAGTGCGCAGTGCTCCTTTGGTTTTGTTTGTCATTTCCTTGCTGATTAATGTCGGCATGTGGGTAGAGCGATTTGTTATCATTGTTCAAGGTCTTTCCAAGGATTTTATGCCGTCTGCATGGGCTGTTTTTAATCCTACGATTTGGGATATTTTGACCTTTGTCGGGACTATCGGCGTTTTTCTAACCTTGCTCTTTTTGTTCGTACGCCTGCTCCCAGCCATATCTATCTTTGAAATGCGTGAGCTGGTCCATCACGAAGCCACCCATGCTGATAAAGATACACAACCACTGCATTTGGAAAGTCTCGGAAATGAAGGAGGTCGGGATGGACTCATTCCGGGAAAATGAGGATGGCGATGAATAAAAAGAAACCGAAACTTTATAGTTTGTTAGCCAAATTTGATACCCAGGAAGATTTGATCCTGGCTACCGATCGAGTTGTCCAGGCGGGCTACCAGCATTTTGATACGTATGCCCCCTATCCTGTGGAAGCTCTAGAGCGGGCGATGCGCTTAAAACCTTCACCAATGCCTTATTTTGTTTTAGGTGGCGCTATTCTGGGTGGAGTAGGCGGTTTTTTTATGCAAGCTTATGCTACTGTGGTTAACTTACCCCTTAATATTGGCGGCCGTCCTCTCTTTAGCTGGCCGGCATACATTCCTATCACCTTTGAATTGACTGTTTTGATAGGAGCATTTGCCGGGATATTCGGTCTCTTCTGGATCACACGTTTTCCACAGCCCTACCATCCAGTCTTTAATTCTGAAGACTTTGTAGAACATGGCTCAAGTGATAGCTTTTATTTGGGAATCGAAGCCAGAGACCCGAAATTTGATCTGGAACAAACAAGCGAGTTCCTGCAGGAACTCGGCGCGGTTTTGGTAAGTGAGATTGAGGCCTAATCAAATGAATGCATTTCATTTTTCTATATTCCAATCCATCCGATCAACGCGCAAATGGTGGTTACTTGGTGTGTCACTGGTTGCCTTTTTGCTGCTTTCTGGTTGTGCTGAAGCCGGACAAATGAGATACCAACCGCGCTTAAACCCACTTTCTGCGACGACGCTTTTCGCGAATGGCAGCTCTGCCCAAGTATTTGTTCCTAACACAGTTCCGTATTCATCCGATCCGCTTGGGGATATCGCGATTAACAGCGCTTTGGATGTTGATGGCAAACCGCTACTCGGTTTCCCAATGCCAATTACAAAAGAGCTGGTTACAGAAGGCCAGGAACGCTTTAATATTTACTGTGTTCCATGCCATGGCGACACCGGGCAGGCTGATGGCATGGCTGTTGCATTCGGGTTTCCTAAACCTCCCGATTTACTCAGCGATGTCATCATCGCAAAAAACAACTACACAATATTTGATACGATCACGAATGGCTTTGGCTTGATGTTCCCATATGGATACCGCGTCAAACCCTCCGAGCGTTGGGCAGTCATTGCTTACATTCGAGCTCTTCAGATAAAGAATGGCCCGGTCACTCCGGCAGATCTAACGCCAGCAGATTTAAATCAAATAGGGAATGTGCAATGAGTAGAAATTCCGCCTTTACAAGCTCGTATAACCGTGCATTGCGAATTGCATTGATTGTGGGGGTGGTAGCAGGGCTGATTAGCGTTGCTGCCTTTTTCTTGAGTGAAAGAGCATCTTTCTTTCAAGCCTACCTCTTCTCGTTTATGTTTTGGACCGGGATAAGCCTGGGATCTCTGGCTTTGCTGTTGACCCATATCTTGACCGGTAACCGCTGGGGGTTGGCCATCCGGCGCATAACAGAAGCTGCGGCCAAAAATATTTGGGTGATGGCTGTGTTATTTGTCCCGCTTATCTTTGGCATTCCGACACTATATGCCTGGGCTCGCCCAGCGTTTGTTGCAGCCAACCCAACTGCACAATTACAAACCTGGTATCTCAATGTTCCTTTCTTTATAGGGCGAGCTGTCTTCTATTTTCTTGTTTGGATATTACTTGCATATTTTGCTAACAGATTTATTGCCCGGCGAGCTCGAGTTGCAGCGGGAGAACCACTTCCTGCGGGAAACCAGGGATTTTCTTCAGCCGGTTTGATCCTCTACACACTGACTATGACTTTCGCTGCCGTCGATTGGACCATGTCCCTCCAACCTTTTTGGAGTTCGTCCGTTTACGGGTTAATCGTTATTATGAGTCAGCTAATGACTGCCATTGCCTTTGGTGTCTTGTTTCTCAATCTAATTCCCAGCCTCAGCCTTGGAAAAAAGTGGATTTATAAAACCACCCCCATCCCGTACCGTGATCTAGGAGCCATGATGGTCACCCTGATCATGAGTTGGGCATATCTGGCTTACTTCCAGCTTCTGATTATGTGGGCAGGCAACATACCCCATGAAGTAACCTGGTACATTGCCCGCACACAAGGGAACTGGTCTTTTGTCGCTATTTTTATTGCTTTATTTCAGTTTGCAATACCATTCTTGATCCTTATCTCTAGTAAAGCCCGCCATAGTTTGCGAGTATTAGCTTGGATGGGTGGAACTCTTCTCTTCGCAAATCTTGTTAATGTTTTTTGGGAAGTCAAGCCTGCCTTTTATTCGAGTTTTTCGATTAGCTGGCTGGATTTTACTGTGCCAATTGCCATGGGTGGTTTTTGGGTAGCTGGATTTCTGTTTGCTCTCATACGCCGCCCAGCTCTGACAGCCCTTGAAGAGCAAGCGATTGATCCTACCTTACAGCCGGTCAAATCTGCGGTTAGCGATGGGCTGCAATTAAAACCGGAATAACAACGGTTGAATAAACAACATTAAGAATAAAAGGAGGGCATCCTTGCCCTCCTTTTTTGATCTATGCAATTGATTTCACTATATTGAATCACCGATGAATGCTGTGGTGCCACCTCGATCGCAAACATAAATCCATTATTGGTCTGTATTTGGTGTTTTCACTTACATGCTCACGAAATCCACGCTGTAAAGCAGAAAAACCTCTCATGTAGCAATCATGAAAATGAGATCATGTCAGATTACCCCAACTACATAATTGGCACTTTCAGGAGGCAAGTTTGTTTCCAGGCTGGTGCCCTAGCTTCTCGGTTAATACCGCCCTCAAAGCCAGTATTTATTAATTTGAGCCGCGTTAATCCATTCTTGTAAACGGTGCGTACGAATGAAAAGAGATTGTTAACTTGCCCAAGAATAATTGACCCAACCGGGTAAATGAAGCCACGAGCACCGACTTCGCTTAATGTGTTGAATTAAATCAACCTGGCTTCCAATTTCCTGTCAACCGCTGAAAGTGCTTGTGAGACAGGGCAGCCTTTTTTTGCTTTTTCTGCAAATTCAACAAAAGTCTTCTGATCACATCCAGGAACATCACCGACAGTTGAAAGCTCAATCAAAGTAATCTTGGGACCTTCACCCAGATGTACTTTGGCCGTCGTAGAAATGCTGGTGGGTGTGTGACCCTCTTTGGATAAGATTAATGCGAGATACATTGAAAAACAACCTGAGAGCGCCGCACCGATTAACTCTTCCGGGTTTGTCCCAGGCCCGTCTTCAAAACGGGAAGCGTAAGTGTAACTGCCTTCGTATGCACCTGAGCCCAGACGCATAGTGCCATTGCCTTCTTTCAAATTGCCTTTCCAGATTGCGGATGATTCACGAATAGTCATTTTAAAACTCCTTTTATAAATAAGATTAAGTAGAGATTGCTGTGATTTGCGAAAATCTAGCAATCAATTTAATTTGCCCAGGCGCCAGAAACGCCATGCAAAAAACCAACAAAAACAAGCTCATCCAGAGCACGGATCACATGATTTTCAGCAGGGTCAAACACAAGCAGCATATTTGGACCTACAGTCTGTTCAACACCATCTCCACCGGAGAAAGACCCTTTGCCCTTGAGAATAACAATATATAAAGGCGAACTGGGTGAATTGTGCTCACGAATACTTTGACCCGCTTCTAACGTAAAAAGGATCGCTCTTCCATCCTTATCAACATGCAAGGGTTCAGCATGCGCTCCTTTTGGGTTAAATTGCCAATTTTCTAAAAGATTTATAATTTCCATTTTCAATTCCTTTCTTGAATTGTGCTTTTCTTCAGTTCAGTTGGTTCAAATTCAATTGGCCTGTGTGCAGGCAGCTGACAGACTCGAGAAAATTATTCCTATTTTCATTTGCCAGGCGCAGCCATTGAATATCCTGAACGTTTTGTGGGTCCTTATGATCCCTTCCTTTTACAATTATTCAACCTTTCTAATCTGGCTGCCGCTCACCAATTTACTGATGCCATTTTCAGTTTCAATTTCGTAAGTCTTTTCCCCCAGAATACGGCGGACTTTAATGACTTTTGCTGGAATTCTGATATCGTTCTCTGAAAATTTGTTTTCGAAATGATAGACTTGGTCACCGACACTGAATTCATTTACGTTGGTAATCATTTTGTAGATCTCCTTTTATATCAATTCCAAGAGTGTTCTGTACATACCCTACCAAACTTAGTCTAAAATAGCCTCAAATAGAGTTTCAGCTGAGCACCCTTTGAGCAGAAATTTGTCTACTCCGGCTTTTACCGCCGTTGGGCCCAAATCAGGGTTCATTGAGAGCATCACAATTTTTAAGTAAGGCCATTTCCACTTGATCTCACGGATTACTTGTAGACTCGCATTTCCGGCCTTGGGGGCATCCATGATTAATACTTGTGGTTGATAAATTTCCACCATCTTGGAGAGATCAATTACCTGGCATGCTTCATCAATCACTTGAATGGACGGGATAAATTTATCCATTCGGACAAGCTCTCGCGTAAGTAACAGGGCTTTAAGTGCCTGACGGGTTCTCACCTCATCATCACAGACCAGAACAGCCACACTTTGCATTTGATCGAGGTACTCTTTATTCATTTTCGCCCCTAAACCTGGGAGGAAATATATGAATGCACATGGTTTTCAAATTTATTCCATTACCTGTGCTTCCTTTTAATCCCTGAAAAAGGCTGGCTATCGGGACTGGCTCACCTAACTTGCGCTCCCAATCCTCCTGTAATTCACCAGCCGTTTGTACTGATGGACTGGGGGAACTTGTCAGGCCTCTTGTCTGTGGTGAAATTATCATTGAGTAATCATTTAATTGTTTGTTGATCAACATCCGGTTCTTTCAACCTCAATATAAAGATTTTCTAGCTTTTCTGTATGGTATTAGGATACCTAAATCCTCCCCGATATTCATCGGCAGGATGTGGATTTTTATGTACGTATTTTTGGGGAAAGAGAATGGAACAATCAATAAAAAAACTGCCGACCCGGCAGTTTTTTTATTGAAACATTCAAATGCGCCTTATGATTCTTTAGGGTAATCGATTTGGTTCAAAGAAGTCAGCCCTTCTCGCAGTGCATAAAGTGTGGCCTGGACGCGATTAGCCAGATGGAGTTTGCCCAGAATATTACCCACATGTGTACGCACCGTTGCTTCCCCAATAACCAGCTTGTCGGCAATTTGGCGGTTGCTTAAACCCTGTGCAACCAGACGTACAACATCGACTTCCCGCTCTGTTAATGGATCAGGTGTCAGCGGTTGTTTTGCAGGCTTACTTAATTCCTCCAGCACCATTTTTGCGACATTCGGATGGAGGGATGGCTCACCCTGATTTACTTTTCGAATAGCCGCAATAAGTTCTTCAGGTTCGGAGTCTTTAAGCAAATAACCCATAGCGCCGGCTTTAATGGCAGGTAAAACCTTATCTTCCGCGACAAAGCTCGTCAGGGCCATGATGTGAACCTGTGGTTGGCGTGCCATAATTTGCTGAATTGCAGTGATACCATCCATTTTAGGCATAACCAGGTCCATTAAAATTACATCAGGGTGAAATTTCTCAGCTTGTGATATGGCTTCTTCGCCATTTGCCGCTTCAGCAACCACATCGATATCTTCTACCTGCTCGATTAGAGCACAAATCCCTTTTCTGACGATATTTTGATCATCTACCACCAGGAGACGTATCACATTATTATCCAAATCAGCCACCTCCCAATTCATTATATATTGTTTTAATGGTTAATATTTCAATTTGGAATAGTGACAATGATTCGAGTTCCGTTTCCGGAAGCAGTTTCGATTTTCAGACTTCCACCTAATTTTTTCACTCTTTCGCCTATTCCAATTAATCCAACTCCTCCATTTGTTTGTTCCTTCTGTGGGTCAAAACCTATTCCATCATCGATTACTTCCAATGTAACATTTTCTGTGGTGTACTTTATAAAAATCCGAATTTCGCTAGCTTTGGCATGTTTAATGACATTATTCAAACCTTCCTGTGCGATCTGATAAATCTCTTCTTCGATTTCGATCGGCAAACGCCGTTCACCTTCCACGAGCACTTCAGTTTTCAAACCGGTGCGACCCTCTACTGCAGACAAGCGCGAGCGCAGAGCGACCGCCAACCCATCTTTTTCGAGCATTAAAGGACGCAATTCGAATACCAACAAGCGCATGTCATACATGGCTTCTCGAGCCATTTTCCGCACCTCTTGCAGATTCTGTTCCAGAGCATGCCACTTCTTGGCGGTAAATGCCATCCTGGCAGCATCGGCGTACAGCGTGACACTGTAAAGGGCTTGTGTCACCGAATCATGCAGTTCACGCGCCAGGTTCTGGCGTTCTTCCAATATTGCCACTTGTTCAGATTGGCGTTGAAGGCGGATATGTTCAATTATGATCGATGCCTGGTCTGCGAACAAACTGATGATGCGGATATCCTCCTCGGTGATTTCGCCATGTTTATCCAATATATTTAATACCCCAATTACTTGCTCATCCACTTTCAGCGGAACGGATAACATCGATTGGAGTCCCGGTGTCCATGGGAACCCTTGCCATTGGCCGCTTTCATCGCTTTGGTCACTGCCTTGCCGATTAACCCAAACATGGCTACCCGTTTGGATGGCTCTTCCGGCAAAAGATCCTTCCACGCTCAAACAATCCAGATCATATTCTGGAGACCCGGCACGGTGAGTTAATCTCAACGCTCCTTCCTTATCGAGTAACAAAACGGCACTGCCTCCTGCTCCGGTCAAATGCATTGCTTCAACGCAGACAATTTCCAATACATCATCAAGGCCCGTCTTTTGCAATAATCCTTGCGAAATTTTTTGGAGACCTTCAATCTCCGTCAGCGTCCGGCGCAATTGGTCCTCAATCTGTTTTTGTTTGGTAATATCTGCCGCTGCACAAGTCAACCCGATAACAGCTCCGCTTGCATCATAGAGGGGGTCGAGCGTCATATCATAAATAAATACTTGACCACCCACACTGATCTCCACTTCTTCCCGGGTTAATAACCCGACAGCAATAACTCTATTTTTCAATGTAGTCAGCCGAATTGCAACTTCAGGAGAAAACAATTCTGCATCAGTTTTTCCCACGATCATTTTCTCAGAAAAATATTGGGCGTTATACACCCAGGTATAGCGCAGATCAAGGTCCTGGATAAAAATCATGATTGGTGTATCTACCAGAGCAACCCTGAAGCGCTGTTCACTTTCTTGCAAAGCCGCATTTACCTGTTCCAATTCCTCAGTTCTTTTCTCGATACTTGCTCTTAACTTATTTTGAGAAATTTCCAGCTTCTTTTGATGTGCTTGTGCTTTGGTGAGCGCCTTCCTTAATAGCAGTTCATTGAAACCTTTTTCAGCCAATTGTTGAATAATCTGCGCAAGCAGCAATAAGTAATTTTTCGTTTGTTCTTCAGAAATGACCGGCAACGTGTGAAAATTTTCGAGACAATTGGCGTTCATAACGCCACAGTCTTGCGCTAATTGAGCGAAAACTTCTTCTCCAGGGGTTATGTGAAAAAGAGGCCCTAGAATCAGAGTGGCTATGTCATCATTCCCGACCCGGATATTGATTGTATACTTGAAAAGCTTGCAGCTATATGAAAAACGTTTTATTGGCAGATTGGCAGATTGTGATTGAAAACCCTCTTCTTCTATCCAATACCAGCGATTGGATGAATCATCATTTTTTCTGGAAATGGTGAACATGTCGTGAAGCGCTGACCCGAAGAGGCTTAGACCTTCTTCATTCACTATTTCAGATGGGATTCCATTTGTGGAAAAAAAGGAATCAAGGATAGCTTTCAAGTCCGAAAGGGGAATCAGGTCGGTAAATTGATGTTTCATGAAGAAATCCTTCGCACTTGATACCCGAAATGGAAGAACCATTGGGTGAAGAAAAGGCCGCTAAAATTTATGGCATTAAATGAATTGTAGAATTCAACTTAACGATTGCCAATAATTATTCTAACCTAAAAACTATCAAGATTGTTCACATCCTGAGTAGTGCAATTTTTTTTTACCAATAAGCCATATGCATGCAAACCGGTAGGAGTTGGAGACTCCTCGCATAGCCTTTATCTTCCGCACGAAAAACTAACTGTACCTTGTCCACAAACAGAAAGGCTATGTAAATGAATCAAATCGTTTTAGGTCTTTCTGATTGTAGCCTTATTGTCTGTCAAAAGACCTCATCAGAGAGCGTGATTAACTCGGGTTTATGATGTTGTTAACGCAAAGCCAGGACATGCAGATTTCCCCATAACCCTTGAACGGCATTCAGCAGCAGGAATAATAAAGCTGCGACGGCCATCGCAGCAGGAATTGTCACTAACCAGGTAATTGCCATTTGCGAGGCAATTTGCCAGCGGACTTTGTTGACGCGCTCAGAAGCACCTGCCCCCAATAACGCGGTACTGATGACATGGGGAGTGCTGACAGGCATGCCAAAAACAGAAGCTAACAAAATTATTCCTGAAGAGGCTAATTGTGAAGACAAGGCATTCACAGGACGAATCTTGTAGATCTTGCCCCCCAGGTTTCGTATTTGCCGCCAATCACCGCGGGATGCACCCAGGGCAAGTGAAAGTGCGCATAGTCCCACGACCCAAAATGGAATATCGAAAGAAGATAATTTTCCTGCCAGCACCAAACCAATCGTGATCATTCCCATTGATTTTTGGGCATCATTGGCACTGTTGGACATTGCCAGTAACAGCATCGTGATAATTTGGTAGCGTCTCAACGAGATGTTTACTTTGGGGTGGGCATTTCGAAGAAAATAGATGAGCAGCGCGTTGAAAAGATAACCAATTAAAAACCCTATTATTGGTGCGATGATGAGGGGAAGAATAACCAGAGCAAGCCCGCCGGTTAAAATTGCCTGGCTTCCGCTGGTGATCAATGTCGCCCCTAAAAGGCCACCAACCAGCGCATGGGTGGAAGAAGATGGTATTCCTTGCCACCACGAGAAAAAAGTCCAGACAAGCGCGGCAACCATGGCAATCACGATTGTATCAAGGGTCACAGCGGATGTTTTAATCAGGTCGGTCGTGATCGATTGGGCGACCGCCGAGCCAAAAAAGAAAGGAGCAATTAAATCAGCGGCTGCCCCCAAATATAACGCCAGCCGAGGGTTCATCGCTCGGGAAGCGATCACGCCAGCCAGGATGCTGGAGGAATCCCGGTATCCGTTTAGAAACGCATAAATTAATGAAAGAATAATTAAGAGGATGAGCAATCAAACACCTCTACAAGATTGTAGAATGAGCACATGCAAAATCGGGTTTCTCGCAGCAGTATCGGCCTACACTGATCTTGCTTCCCAACTCCAAAAGTCAATGGGAAATGCATCAGAAATCATCTGTTTAGGATAACACCAAAGCAAGAAAAAAGCCCAGGTTTATCTATAGTTTTGATGAGCCTGGGCTTAAAGCATGCATTTGGGAAAAGATTATTGGTAGAAAATGACTGCTATGGTTAAGAGCGATTAAGCTCGCAACAATCGCATACCATTCAGAATTACGATCAACACAGATGCTTCATGGATTAACATTCCGCCAGCCATATTAACTTTGCTAAAAAGCACACCCAAAAGCAAAATGGATACCGTGAACAACGCAATTAGTACATTTTGATGAATGTTGTTTAAGGTAGCCTTAGAAAGATGAATTGCCTCAGGTATTTTCATGAGATCATCAGACATCAAAGCAATATCGGCGGTTTCGATTGCAATGTCCGTCCCTGCCGCGCCCATTGCAATCCCAATATCAGCAGCAGCCAGCGCAGGGGCATCGTTGATACCATCACCCACCATTGCGACCACATGCCCTTCTTGCTGCAGCTCATGGATGACAACTAACTTATCCTCTGGCAGCAGCTCACTACGCACATCGTCAATTCCGGCCTGGCGAGCAATATTTGCGGCTGTCAGCCGATCATCGCCGGTCAACATGACGATTTTTTTCACTCCGACTTCTTTCAGACGCTGGATCATGGCTGCGCTTGTGTCCCGAATGGGGTCAGAAATGCCAAATGCGCCGATGATTTTGTTTTGGAGTGAAACCAGAACAGCAGTCTTGCCCTCAGATTTCAGCTGATTTAACGCAATTTTCGCGTCTTCTCCGACCGGAATTTTCAACTCGTTCATCCAACCCAGGGTTCCTACAGCGGAAACTTTGTCATTATAATGCGCCATTACCCCTCGCCCGACGTGAGCTTCGAAGCTCTCAGCAAATGGAACCGTGCCTAAGTGTTCACCCTCAGCCAATATGGACTGTGCCAATGGATGTTCTGAGCCAGCCTCAACCAGGGCTGCCCAGCTAAGTACAGACGTTTGTTCTGGGCTCCACTTCCCATTGACACTGAACCAGCCGGGAAGAGCAGTGCTGCCAAAGGGCACAATATCGGTTAACCGTGGCTTTCCCTGGGTCAATGTTCCCGTTTTATCGAAAGCCAATGCGGAAATTTTACCGGCATTCTCCAAAAATTCCCCACCTTTAATCAGGATGCCTTTTTTTGCTGCTCGCCCGATACCAGCCACAACTGAGACCGGTGTTGAAATCACCAATGCGCCTGGGCAGCCGATTACCAGCAGTGTAAGTGCCAGTTCAATATCACGGCTGATCAAATAAGCGATAATGCTCAGTCCGATGATTGCTGGAGTATACCATTTGGCAAATCGCTCGATAAAGCGCTGAGTTGGTGCTTTTTCATCTTGTGCTTCTTCTACACGATGAATAATGCGAGCTAAAGTAGTATCTGAGCCTATTCCGGTGGCATGTATCTTAAGCAATCCACCCTGGTTGACGGTGCCGGCAAAAACGGAAGCACCGGGCATTTTTTCTTTTGGCATGGATTCACCTGTGATCGCACTTTCATCAACTGTCGACCAGCCATCTACAATGTCCCCATCCACGGGAATTTTCGTTCCTGGTTTAACCAAAACGATTTCACCTGACTTGACCTCATCAGGAAACACTTCCACTTGTTTCCCCTCTCGCACAACTATGGCCGTCGAGGGCGCCAGATCGAGCAAACCACTCAATATCTTGCGCGTCTGCCCGAGCGTTCTAGCTTCCAGATAAGCGCCAAAGGTAAAAAGGAAGGTAACTGCTGCGGCCTCCCAATATTCACCAATCCATATTGCACCAATTGTGGCGATTGTCACCAGCAGTTCAATGCTTACATAGCGGTTACGCAAGCTGTTGAATGCGCGCAATCCAATTTCCCATCCAGCAACGATGGCCGCTGTTATCATAAATAAGTTGTAAACAATTCTCCAGCCAAAGAAATAATTCGAAGCGATGGCAACGGCTATCAAGCCGGCGGATATTATCGCAACAAATTTACGTCTTTGTTGTAGATTTGAAAACAATTCCTTAATTTTCTTCATGTTGTCCCTCCCAATACGAGCATCAACTCCGTTTTATTGAAAAGATGCAAAATGTTCCTCTTTAAAAAAAGAGAGTATAAAAAGCCGGAGCAGAAAAATCTGTTCGAACTTTCCTATACTCTCGGTGAGAAAGCGTGCAGAACCTAGAAGGCTGTTACGCGAGCTTCGTAACCCACGGATTTGATGGCTTTGACCAGGTCTTCACTTTTAACGAGCTCCGGATCGTGTTCGACTTCGATTTTACCGGTATTGAAATATACTTTAGCATTTGTAACGCCATCCACTACTTTGAGAGCAGTCTCAATTTTTGCGACACACGATGGGCAGGATAGTTCCTGACTGCGCAATAAGGTTTTCTTCATGGTTGATCTCCTTTTTTTCTTGATCTTGTTTGTAACTGTCTATAATATAACAGCTTGATGAAAATCTATCCATGATCTGGATTAGTTAACAGCACCTTGAAGATAATTCGTGTTCATATAAAAAGGTTATAAAAGGGAATGAAATTTGTTTGCCCTGGTCGTATCTTAAAAGCAATAAACTTAATGTTCAAGCACTCTGGAGTCTGTCTTAAAGATTGGCGATTGAGGAAAAAAATTATGGCACACGAATTTAAAGTAGGGGATCATGTCGAATGGAACTCGGAAGCAGGCCGGGTTAGTGGAAAAATCCAAAAAATTGTAACCTCTCCAATTACTTTCAAAGGCTATACCGTTCACGCAAACAAAGATCATCCACAGTATTTGATTAAGAGTGATAAAACGGATCATATGGCCATGCATAAAAGAGAAGCATTGACAAAGATCGATTAGCTTGAAAAGTATATAAGCTTACTTTCCTCTTTAACTGTAGGGAAGCAAGATTATCTTAACCGCTTTCTAACCCTGCAATTTTCTTCAAAGAATCCCGGTCGATGATGGCGACCCATTGCCGGCCGGTCTGAATCAAGCCGTCTTTCTGGAATTGACTCATCACACGGCTGGCTGTTTCAGGTGTTGTACCGGTCATGGCAGCCACGTCTTCTCTCCCGAGCGGGGTTTGTATTAATAAACCAACTTCGTTAAGCTCTCCGAATTTATCACTCAAAACAATCAGTAAATTGGCTATCCGTCCTTCAACGGGCAGAGCACTTAATTGTTCGAATCGTTCATTTGCAGCTTGCAGCCGGGAAGCTGTGATTTCCAATACTTTTAAAACTACTGAAGGATACTTTTCAAGAATACGATGGAAATCATTGATACTGATTGATAATACACATGTTTGCGTAAGCGCCTGGGCTGTGTCTGGATAACTGTCATTTTCTACATTGGAAATGGAACCAAAAAATTCACCTGATGTCAAAATATCAAGCAGTACATCCTTACCTGAAAGGGAATGGCGCATCAGCTTTATTCGTCCATCTGCCACAACGAATAAATGAGTTGCCGCATCTCCGGAAAAATAGATAACTTCGTCCGGCTCGTAGCCGTGTTCGCGGAACAGATTATTAATCTCTTCAAGATCTCCGTGTGTTAACCCTGCGAAAAATGGGACTTTTCCCAAAATTTGCAAGCGCATGTTTATAGAACACATATGTGTTTCAGTAAAATCGATTTCGATGGGGGACTTTCTGCGTGTGCTCATGTGATGCTGATTATACCCATAAGTCGAATAACTTGGTGGAAAAACGTTAAAGGATGGGAAAGGGTTTGTCCAGTGAATCCGCTTGAATTGTGTTTATTTCATTTAACAAAGACCAACCCTATTATTCAGATCAGTTCCGGAGGCCCGGGGTAAGTGATCTTGTCTCCGTTCACATTTGCAAATGGTGTCAAATGGTGAGGTTTGCTCGATTTTTCATTGAAAATGTCTTCAACGGATATATTTCGAGCCAACAAAGCATCGCCTATTAGCGATCGGTGACATCTCCAGGGAACTGCTTCTGCACACATGATGGCAACCTGCTTTTCTTGAGCCAGGTCAATTAACTCTTCCAGACCTTTAGTAAATTCCGGTGTTTGCATATAATCAGCAAAGCCACGGAAGGAGGCATTCTTCCAGGCAGTATTGACAGATTCTTTGGTAGTATGGCGTAATCCGCCAAGCTTATCAAGGTGGACATATTCTATGCCTTGGTTGCCTAATTGGTCACATAATTCTTCTTCATTAAATTGGGGGTTGTGGCGGGATTTAGGAATCGTACGTACATCCACAACTTCTTCAATCCCAAATGTCTTTAGGATCCTGATGAATTCATCAATTGGATGAGTTGAGTGGCCGATTGTATAAATTAATCTGTCCATGTTGTCGTTTATCTCTTGTTTCTTACCCAGTGTAACTTAAGTGTTAGGGAGAAACAACCGTGTGCATAAAACTTAAATCCCCGAATAATTCTATTCAGATTGAGGTCTTAAAATTGTGAATTTCTAACCCAAGGAGAAATTTTCTATAGAACCTGCTGAGGAAATTCGCATTTGTGTGGGTTTGTCATTTGGCTTTCTTTGCTGGATAAACAAAAAAGATTTATGAATTTGGCGGTTGTATAAGAGAAATCCACCAAATTGTTGATTAAAATTCCACATTTGTTGGATGACGGAAACCCCGAACATGGTTAATATAAAGTTGTCCAATTCGCTCTTCACTCATCGGATGATGCTGCCGTTTTACAAAAAAAGGAAATATTCCGTGACTTTGATTAACTGCAACCCGATTTCACCATTTTCAGACTGGTTGGTTTTAAGTTATTCGTTATTTTATGGGTGTTACTCTAAAAACATGGCTGGGTTTTTGTTTCAGAGACTAACCCAATGAATTTCATGATAATTATTCTTGCTTTCCTGAATTTGGGTCGGCGATTGTCTTGTAAAAAATTTATAGATTTACCTGACTTACCCTTCCTGATCTATCAGCCCAGCCAGGAAATTAAGTCCCAGAATAAATTATCAAATCATAAGGTGCAAGCAGTCACCAAGATGTTTAGCTTGTTTTTGAAAATGCTCGCTGCCAAGATTATAAAAATGGCAGTAAATTACGTCTGGATTTATTATGGTTACACAAACACATTGACTGCAAAGACAGATCAAGTAATCATGGTATTAAGCCGAATGGTCTTTACCGCCAGTGCTCAATATTAATGTTTCAGTTTTTACAAAGCGTATTAATTGCAAGGAAATGAAAGGTGGAAATTATAATGACAGAAGAAAATATTCCTGAAATTTGGGAATGGGCTGAATATTATTGACCATGGTGTTATATTGCGGCCGTGCGCCTACATAAGGTTTTACCTGAATATCAAGGAAGAGTTAGATTGGTGGAACGAGCCTTTCCATTGGAAATCTATGGGGGAGGCCCACCGGATCGAACTGAACTTGAACTGGAAATTTGGCTGGCAGCTTTGCAAGAACCTGAAGCTGTTTTCAAGCCCCTCTCCGATGATTGGCCGAAGACGACTTTACCGGCTTTTGAGGCTGCCTGGTGTGCATCCAAATTAGATAAGGCGATTGGTCATGAATTTGATTTGCGAATTCGCAAGGCTTTTTTTGCTGAAGGCCGCAACATTGGGAAAAGAGAAGTTATGTTAGATTTGGCTTATGAAGCCGGCCTCAATACGAATCATTTCACTCGCTATTTTGATAATGGTGAAGCTCGGGCTGCGGTGCTTGAGGAAGGAAGGTTGGGTAAGGAGGTATACGGAGTTCGCGGCACGCCTACTGTTATGTTAAGCGATGGGAAAAAATTACGCCACCAAATGGCTTTTCCGCATATTAAAGAAGGGAAGATCCTTTCGGTCGGTAAGTTGTCTTGTTGTGGTGAAGGTTGTTATCAAGCGACCCGCGAATTGTTTGATGCGGCAATCTTACGCGCAGCTGAAAAGAACATGCAGGAAAAATGAAACAAGTTGTTTTCAGAACTGAAAGATAAGTTTTAGAAAGGAATAGGTATCGAATGATGGAACCACGAATTAATTACACAAAGACAGCACCCGAGGCATATCAAGTTTTGATTAAATTGGAAAGCTACTTGAGGAAAACCAGCCTTGAGCCCGATTTAGTAGAATTGGTTAAGTTGCGCTCTTCACAAATCAATGGTTGCGCTTATTGCATCGATATGCATACAAAAGATGCACGCAGCCGGGGAGAGAGTGAACAACGCCTTTACGGTGTCACTGCCTGGCGCGAAACTCCTTTTTACAGCTCACGTGAGCGTGCTGCTTTGGCCTGGGCCGAATCTGTTACTAAAATTAGCGACAACCAGGTTCCAGACGAAATTTATAATTTTGCCCGAGAACATTTTACTGAAAAGGAGCTGGTAGATCTGACCATGGCTGTCATCGCTATAAACGCCTGGAATCGGCTTGCGATAAGCTTTCACACTCCGCCAGGCTCATATGAACCTGATCACCCGGTTTCCAAAAAGAATTCTTTGAGCAAAACAAGTGTTGATGAAAAGGATAATGCTTGACAACCAATCTTTCGATTGTGCTTGAACCCACTCCGCCATTTCGGTTGGATATAACAACCTGGACGCTTCGTCGCCGGCCTGATAATATCATCGACCGCTGGGATGGCCGAGTTTACCGGCGGGTTCTCATTAAGAACGACCAACCTTTTGAAATTGCGGTATCTCAATTTGGGGATTCACATAAACCGCAATTGCAGTTAGAAGTAACCAGTGAGTTTGAAATCCCTGGGTTAAAAGAGCATGCCACTTCCATGGTGGAACGATTATTGGGAATTCATATTAATCTTGGTGAATTCTATCGTTTCGGTGAAAACGATGAAATGTTAAACATTTCACTCAACCGTTTCCGAGGCTTGAAACCACCTCGATTTCCTACATATTTTGAAGCTCTGGCGAATGCAATTGCTTGTCAGCAGTTAACGCTGACTGTAGGAATACGTTTACTTAATAGCCTGGCAGAACGCTACGGGCCAACCATTCATACATCGGATGGAACATTTTATGGTTTTCCCAGACCGCAGGATTTGGCAAAAGCCGATAAAGAAGCATTGAGAGCAATGGGCTTTAGCTATCAGAAAGCCAGTTATCTGATTGGTTTATCGCAGGCCATTAGCAACGAAGAACTCGATCTTGAAGAAATAGCAAAGTTAGGCGATGAAGATGCAGTCAAACAATTGTGTACTTTGAAAGGCGTCGGCCGCTGGACAGCTGAATATTTCTTATTGCGTGGTCTGGGGCGCACGCATGTTTTTCCTGGTGATGATGTTGGTGCGCGAAAAAATCTAGAAAGTTGGTTGGATTTACCTGAAAAATTGAACTATGATGGAGTTCATGAAACCTTAAAACCATGGAATCGTTATGGTGGCTTGATATATTTCCATTTGCTTTTAAAGAGCTTGACTGAAAAAGGCACCGTGCCGTTTTGAAAAGGATGAATAAAATTATGAAAGCACGAGATACAAGTTGATCTCACTTCATGATTAATCTCGTACAGAATAAAAAAAAAGGGAAGAAATATTGAATCACAACCCTCTCAATAAGCAAGGTAAATCTGTTAAACAACGTGTATTTTCTGGTATTCAACCAACCGGTAATATTCATATCGGCAATTATCTTGCTGCGATTCGACGTTGGGCAGATTTGCAGTCTGATTATGAGAATATTTTCTGTGTTGTTGATTTGCATGCCATTACCATCCCACAAGATCCACAAACTCTTAAGGTTAAGAATCGTGAAGTTGCTGCGCTGTTATTTGCCGCAGGGATTGACCCGAAATTATCCTCTGTATTTATTCAATCACACATCAGTGCACATTCAGAATTGGCCTGGATTCTAAATTGTTTTATTCCAATTGGTTGGCTTCGGCGAATGACTCAGTTTAAAGAAAAATCAAAAAAACAGGATGAAGTGATTACCATGGGCTTGTTTGATTATCCTGCATTAATGGCCGCCGATATTCTCCTTTATGCAACCGATCTTGTGCCGGTGGGAGATGATCAAAAACAACACGTAGAATTGACAAGAGATGTTGCCCAGAGGTTCAATTCGATGTATGGTGAGACATTTAAATTGCCCGAGTCCATAACTCCAGATATTGGTGGTCGTATTATGGGCTTGAGCGACCCATCAAAAAAAATGAGTAAAAGCGATACAAAAAGTGAAAATTCAATTTTCTTGCTTGATTCCCCGGATGTGATCCGTTCAAAAGTTATGCGGGCAACCACCGATTCCATGCGAGAGATTCGATTTGACAAAAATCGCCCTAGTATTAACAATTTACTTACAATCTACGAACTCTTTAGTAGAAAAGGTAGAGTGGAAATAGAGGCTCAGTTCGAAGGTAAAGGGTATGCATACTTTAAAAATGCTTTAGCGGATGAGATTGTTGAAAATCTGCGACCTTTGCAAGTTCGATATTATCAGTTAATGGACGACTTTTCCTATATTGATGGTTTATTAAAGGATGGATCGCTTAAAGTGGAACCTATTGCTGTGAAAACCTTGGACGAAGTCAAAGAAAAAATAGGACTGGGTTGAAGAAAAAAATGCAATTTTGAGGGCGAGAAGATAGGGTGCACAAAAGCCACAATTAAAATTTCAACTAAAGTAGAATGGGTTGGACACTTAAACATTATCAGAAAAAAATTGAAGAGTATTCAGTTCAAGGAGTGACATGGCCACCACAGCAAATCTTGGTTATCCTCGCTTTGGCACAAAACGCGAGTTAAAGAAAGCATTGGAAAGTTACTGGTCCGGAAAGACCAGCGCTTCCGACCTTATGGAAACCGGCAAGCAATTGCGGATTACACATTGGAGGCTACAACAAGATGCTGGGATTGATATTATCCCATCGAATGATTTTTCATTTTACGACCATGTTCTGGATACCACAACTATGGTTGGTGCGATTCCTTCAATTTATACTCAAAGTGAAAAGCTGGATGATCTTGAGCAGTATTTTGCAATGGCAAGAGGTATTCAGCGGCATGATCTCGAACTACCCGCCATGGAAATGACAAAATGGTTCGATACGAATTATCATTACATTGTTCCGGAAATCAAATTGAACCAAAGGTATCATTTTGCTTCAACAAAAGTGCTGGACGATTATGTAGAGGCGAAAAACGCCGGTATAACTACCCGGCCGGTTTTGCTTGGCCCAGTATCGTATTTGCTTCTGAGTAAAAGTTCCTCGCCTGATAGCAACCCGTTGGATACCTTGCCAGATTTGGTTAAAGTTTATGTTGAGATTTTAAAGCGTCTGGCAGCGGCAGGAGCAGAGTGGGTGCAGATGGATGAACCCGCCCTGGTCCTGGATTTGGATAAAGCGGTACAAAGCTCTTTTACCAATGTATACAGTCAACTGGCTGGAGTCGCAGACATCAAAATCTTAATGGCTACCTACTTCGGTGGCCTGGAAGATAATCTTTCACTGGCTGTCAGTCTACCCACGGCCGGTCTCCATATTGATTTGGTACGTGCTCCTGGACAGCTTGAAAGCGTGCTTTCACAGCTGCCGGATGAGAAAATTTTATCTCTGGGTGTGATTGATGGGCGTAATGTCTGGCGTACCGATCTTGATGCTGCCTTCGCTCAGATTCAGAAGGCAGTTCTGTCGTTAGGGTCGGACAGGGTCCAAATTGCACCTAGTTGTTCGCTTATGTTCAGCCCGCACGATTTGGAATTGGAGACTGGGCTGGATGCCGAACTATATTCATGGTTGGCGTTTGCACGCCAGAAATTGGATGAGTTGGTGCTGCTCAAACGGGCAGTAAATCAAGGTGTTGAAGCGGTGGCGGAACCATTCAGGTTGAGTCGGTCGGCGATTGAAAGCCGGCGAAGTTCAGCACGCACACATAACCCACAAGTACGCCAACGATTAGCACAGATTGATGAAGCGATGTTACATCGCAATCATGATTATAAAACTCGCAAAGCTGTGCAAGACCGAGAATTACACCTTCCGATGCTCCCGACGACGACGATTGGCTCATTTCCACAAACAGCAGAGGTACGTTCCCAGCGCGCAGCAAGAATTAAAGGTTCTATTACTGAAGAAGCGTATAACGACTTTCTAAAGTCTGAAATTGCTCGTACGATCAAGCTGCAAGAAGAAATTGGACTGGATGTGCTCGTGCATGGTGAATTCGAGCGCAGCGATATGGTTGAATATTTTGGGGAACAACTGACCGGGATCGCGTTCACGCAACATGGATGGGTACAAAGTTATGGTTCCCGCGGAGTGCGCCCTCCGATTATATATGGCGATGTTGCCCGCCCTGCTCCAATGACGGTTGCATGGTCGCAATATGCCCAATCGCTCACTTCAAAGCTGGTCAAAGGTATGCTTACAGGCCCTGTGACAATATTGGAATGGTCTTTTGTCCGAGACGATCAGCCACGCTCTGTAACCTGTCAACAAATTGCATTAGCAATTCGCGATGAGGTGTTGGATCTGGAGCGAGCTGGGATTCATATCATTCAAATTGATGAACCCGCCTTTCGGGAAGGATTACCACTGCGCCGGCATGATCAAGAAGCCTATCTTAAATGGGCAATTGATTGTTTCAAGTTGGCTTCAAGTGGCGTACACGATGAGACGCAAATCCATACACATATGTGCTATGCAGAGTTCAATGATATTATTGGAGCAATAGGTCAAATGGATGCAGATGTAATTTCAATTGAAGCATCGCGTTCAAAAATGGAATTGCTGAATAGTTTTACAGAATACCGTTATCCAGGTGGGATAGGCCCCGGAATTTATGATATTCATTCTCCCAATATTCCTTCACAGGATGAAATAGAGGCCTTGATTTTGAAAGCCGCACAGGTTGTGCCAATTGATCGACTCTGGATAAATCCCGACTGCGGGTTAAAAACAAGACAATGGCAAGAAGTTATTCCCGCACTTAAAGAAATGATAAATGCAGCACATATCGCCAGACAGAAACAAGCAGAGAAAAAATCTTCCACTTCGCAAAAGCGCTCTTGACGTGGAAAATTCTTACACTTTCATCAGATTGCCCGAATTACCGACCGAGAGGTTTGATTAAATATGAACCTCATCTAGTCCTTTATCCCTTCTCGAAACCAGGAAATGCAAGTGAAAATCAAAGCAACCAACACAATTTTATACTGTAAAAAATGGGAAGAAACGGTCGCTTTTTATAAAACCGGTTTAAATCTATTAGTGATTTTTTCAAATGACTGGTTTGTGGAATTTAAGCTCAATGAAAGGGCCAGGATCAGTGTTGCCAACCCAGAGCGGGCATCCATACAATCCGGTGATGGAAAAGGTATCACAATCAGCCTCCAGGTGGATGAAATTGAACAAGTCAGATCGGGCTTATTGGAAGCCAGGATTGAACTATCATCGATCAAAGAAGTGTGGGGATCAAAAGTGTTCTATGTCCATGATCCTGAAGGCAACAGGCTTGAATTCTGGGAGGGCAGAGCAAGGGGTTGAGATACCTCGCGCTGCACTTTCATTTTCCTCTTGCGAAGTCCATTTAGAACACAAAAAATTTGTTGCGAACTTTCACCGTTAGCTGGATGATCGCTCTGCTGGCCAAAAATTGCCTGGGAGCGAATCTATCTTCTAGGTGTTCTTGACTTCTTTGGCACAAGTGCGTTCGATTCCCTTATTAATTACGTCGTCGAAATTGCTTCAGCCATTGCCGAACAGGATGGCCAACTGTTCCGCATTGGTATGGAAAACGGTTTCTTTGATCTATTCTGCCTTGTTGACTTAAGGATAGGGGGTTTTCGCTTCTAATAGATCCAGTGATAAAAGACTTCAATTTATCGCAGCAAGCAAACCAGAGGTTGAAACATTGACCCCATTTATTATTGTGAACTTTTACTATGCGGCTTTCTTAATTACCCCGCAAAAGGATGACTGGTATTTGAGCATTTGGTAAAAAGCGCGGGGTGAGGCTGCCTTCCCAGGTGACATCGATTGCACTATGACCGTGCGTGGCTATCACAACCAGATCGATGTTTTCCACTGAAATCGTTTCCGTCAGCCCAGCCAGGACATCACCTCGTAATACCTTCCATGAAACAGCAATCCCGTCGTCAGACAAGTCTTCCGAGATCGCAGCCAGATATTTTTCAGCTTGTTGAGCAGAAATATCAAGCGATAATTTGGCTGCTCTGGGAGATACACGGCTGATTAGTGCTGCTCTGACTGGAGAGGTTTCGATGGTCGGCACCACTGTCAAAAGATTTATCTTTGCATGAAATTTCTCGGCCAACGTTGCTGCAATTGGAATCGAATCTTCGTGCGATTTTGATCCATCTAACGGAAGCAGTATGTGACGAATTGGATTGATCGGCAAAACTTTTATCGTTTCAGGCCGGATAAACACCACTGGAATCCTTCCCTCCCGGATTACCTGCTGTGCAATACTTCCAAAAAATACATCTCTCAATCCGCCATTCCCGTGAGCGCAAAGGACAATTAAATCTGTTTTTAATTCCTCGGCATGGTCCCTTATTGTTTGAGCCACACCTTCTTCTTGTACTTCATGAACATCCTGCACGATGGTGATCCCGGCACATGCTGGATTCTCAGCCACCTTATTAAGGTATATTCTGGCTTCGTCGACATGTCGGAGATGGTGCTGACCATGTATTTCCTTGGGAGCATCTTTTTCAACGACATGGAAAAGGACAAGCGTTGCTTGAAATTTTTCTGCCAGATAGCAAGTAAATGGCAAAACTTTCTCTGCCAGTTCTGATCCATCCAAAGGAACCAATATTCGAGTGAACATGCTTACCTTCCTTTATTAGAAAACCTCAACAATACTCTGTCGAATTCAGTGAACATATTAAAATATTCCGTCTGGGTAATCGTAAGAGGAGTAAAAGAACTATCATGTCTTTGACATTTAATGAGGTCATCTATGAAATTCCAGTCGTTTTTATTATAAAAACTATTAATCATTCCCAACCTGCCATCGATTAAGTCAAGTCGCTCTTTATAAAATAGAAACTGATCTCTAAGCGACAAAAATCGTCGAAAAAATAAGGTAGACATTTAAAAGAGCAATAAAAATTGCGATAACCCAGGCCAGCACTTTCATCCACTTCGGGTTTACAAATTCACCCATTTTTCGCTTGTCGCTGGTGAACATAACCAGTGGAATAACGGCAAATGAGAGTTGCACCGAAAGGATTACCTGCGACAAAACAAGTAGCGAGGTTGCGCTCCCTTCACCAAAATACCAAATTACAAGGATGGCTGGCACTATTGCAAGCGTGCGTGTGATCAGTCTTCTCAGCCAGGGCTTTATGTGAATATCCAGGAAACCCTCCATCACGATTTGACCAGCCAGCGTTCCGGTTAAAGTGGAATTTTGGCCAGATGCCAGCAGTGCAACCGCAAACAAAATACTGGCTAAACCCGTACCAAGTAAGGGGGCAAGCAATTTATAGGCATCCTGTATTTCGGCTACGTCCTGATGCCCGGTATTGTGAAAGGTAGCAGCGGAAAGGATCAAGATAGCAGCATTAATAAATAGCGCGCCCATTAAAGCAGAAGTTGAATCAATTGTTCCGAAACGGATTGCCTGTCGCTTTCCAAAATTTGTCAGGTCAAATTTACGGGTTTGTATGATGGATGAATGCAAGTATAAGTTGTGAGGCATTACAGTTGCTCCTAGAATACCAATGGCAATATACAACATTTTAGGGTTAGTGACTATCTCAGCTTTCGGAATAAATAGCCCAACCAAGACCCCTCCCCATTCAGGTTTGGCGAAAACAAGTTCTATTATGAAGCATATCGAAATGACTGCAATCAATGCAGCGACAATCGCTTCGATATAGCGAAAACCTTTGGAATTTAGGAATAGAACCAAAATCACGTCCAAGGCTGTAATCAAGACGCCCAGGATAAGGGGAAATCCAAACAGTAATTGAATCGCAACCGCCGAGCCAACCACTTCTGCCAGATCCGTGGCACTGATGGCGATTTCAGCCAAAACCCACAATCCAAATGCCACTGGTTTACTAAAATGATCGCGACTGGCCTGCGCCAGATCACGGCCAGTAACAATTCCCAACTTTAGTGAAAGAGCCTGCAAAAAGATTGCTATGATATTTGATAGCATAATTACAAAAAGGAGAGTGTACCCAAACTGTGCTCCACCAGCGAGATCAGTAGCCCAGTTTCCGGGATCCATATAACCTACTGCCACCAGTAGGCCTGGCCCTGTATAAGCTAGCAGCGTACGGAAGAACGAGGCACCTTGAGGAACATTGATTGAACGATGGGTTTCGGATAGACTATATGAATGCTGATCTATTTTTGAGTCATTTGGTAAGGAAATTCCCTGGTCTTCTCTTTCTTGATCCTCATCCATGATTTTGGATTTCCTCTTTCAATCGATTAATATTAACAAATATCAAGATCAAATATAATCATTTGACCCACTTTTAATGCATAAAATATCTCAGTGATAAAAGCATAGGCTTATTTTCTGGTGGGACTTATAAACCATCTTCATTTTCTGGATTGTACCAACTCCGGCCATCTTTTGTGATCAAGTCATTGGCTGCTTCCGGCCCCCAAGTGCCTGAATCATAATTGGGAAAATCCGATGGTTTTTGTTTGCCCCATACGTTGAGAATCGGCATAAAGACTGACCAGGAAGCTTCTACCGAATCTGCACGCATGAAGAGCGTGGCATCACCTGACATGACATCGGTAAGCAGCGTTTCATAAGCTTCTGGTGTGCGCGCTTTGAATGTCTTCACATATGAAAAATCCATGTTGACAGGGCTCAAATGCAGGGTTGCACCGGGTTCTTTGGCCTGGAATTTAAAGACAATTCCTTCTTCTGGCTGAATATGAATCAGTAATTGATTAGGTTGCCAGACTTGTGTTGCGGAGCTTGGAAAAGATTTGTGTGGTACCGGGCGAAATTGGACCATTATTTCAGAACACCTGGTTTGCAATCGTTTGCCGGTGCGTAAATAGAATGGGACATCTTGCCAGCGCCAGTTATCTACAAATAATTTGACTGCAGCAAACGTCTCGGATGACGAGTTGGGGCTGACACCAGGTTCATTCCGGTAAGCCTGTACTTTGTGATCATTTATTTTGCCGGCCCCATATTGACCTCGTACTGCCAGTTGCCCAACAAGTTCCGGCGGTGTTGGCCGAATTGCCCGCATTACATCTATTTTTTTGTTTCGTATTTCATCCGCATCGAAAGATACCATCGGCTCCATCGTTATCAGACATAAGATCTGCATTAAATGATTTTGGATCATGTCTCGCAAAGCGCCAGCATGCTCATAATAGGCACCTCTGTGTTCAACTCCGACCTGCTCAGCAACGGTAATTTGGACATGATCAATATAGCGCCGATTCCAAATTGGCTCAAATAGTGCATTTGCAAAACGGAAGACAAGAATATTTTGAACCGTTTCTTTGCCCAGATAATGATCGATTCTGTAGATTTGATTTTCATCAAAAACAGCTTTTAATGCATGATTTAATGAAACTGCCGAGGCCAAATCATGCCCAAAAGGTTTTTCAACCACGATTCGAACATGTTTTCTATCGTGAGCTAACTTGGCTGCACCAATTCCTTTAACGATTGTCCTTACAATTTCCGGGGGCGTTGCCAAATAAAAAATATGATTTGCAGGGTGACCCCATTTCTCTTCAATAGCATCGAACTTTTTCTCTAGATCCTCATAGGTTGCTGGCTCTGAGAAATCATGCGAGACGTAGGTCAAGTTTTCTGCAAATTTTGCCCAAATGCTCTCATCCGAACCTTCAAATTCGCAAAAGATTTTTACCCCATCTTTAATTCTTAAGCGAAACTGATCAACGGACGCTGGCTTAATATCAACCCCAATCACTGCAAAATTCTCTGGCAGCTGCTGGGAGAGCATCAGATTGAAAAGCGCAGGAGATAATTTACGCCAGGTCAAATCTCCCATGCTGCCGAAAATTACAAGGATTGTCGGATCGATTATTGTTGTCATTTACTTTGCTCCATTCATTCATCTGCTATCGTATTTTCATGGAAGCTGTTTTTCTCATTCATTTATCCAAAAAATTCTGTCATTTGTTGGTTTAATGACACGATAAATCTAAACTTTATACGGAAAAACCCAATTCTTCAAGCGCTTTACGCGTGGTTTCAAAATCTTTTTGTATTATGCCCCTGATCCCCAAGTTTTTAGCCACCTCGACGAACATGGCACGATCCTCAATATAAATTACTTGTCGAGGGTCAACCTGGGCAATATCCAATGCTATTCGAAACATATCTTCATCCGGTTTTCGATAATGAACAAAACACGATGAAATAAAAAAGTCGATGAATGCACTAAGCTGATATTCTTGAACACGATAAACTGTAAGCTCGCGCCCCTCATTACTTACAGCCGCAATTTCAAGGTTGTATTTGGCCTTAAGCTTATGCATTAACTTAATCATCTCTGGAAAGGGCTGGGATTGGCTGTACATAAAGTTTTTGAAATCATCGCGGGAGAAAGCACGATCCTGATAAAAAACGACCCGATCCAAATAAGTGTCCAGGCTGATTTTACCTTCCTCATAGGTATCAAAGGTAAGGTGATGGCGTTCATCCATTTCTTCATAATTCAAGCCATATTTATCAGCAGCCTTTTTTCGAGAAATTTGATCCCATCCATTGGTAAGCAAAACCCCACCGATATCCAGGAAGAAGGTCGTAATAGGAAGGGGAGCTGTCATGAGGTTTTCATCTTATGTGCTGATGAGGTCATTTTATTCTTTAATGCAGACATCACCTTCTCAAAGGCAAGACTGAATTTCTTGACGCCCTCATCTTCAAGTTGTTGGGTCAATTGGTCCAGGTCAATTTCAGCCTCCCGCAAGCCTTCCAGTACTTCATAGGCTTCCTGTGTGCCCTCTTCCAAACTTGAGGTAGGTTTACCATGATCGCGGTAATCTTCTATCGTTTGGGGCGGCAATGTATTTATGGTCTTGTCGCCAATTAATGCCTCAACATATTTTACATCGCTGTAGTCCGGATTCTTGGTGCTGGTACTCGCCCAAAGTAAACGTTGAGGGAGAGCTCCTTTTTTGGACAATTTTAAAAATCTATCACTGGTAAAAATTTCCTGATAGATCTGATAAGCAACTTTAGCGCTGGCAATAGCCACCTGACCATGTAGGCCAGCTACTATTTCTGCACGCAGACCACCTTCAAGCCTTAGTTTTTCCAGGATAGGATCAACGAGCACATCAATCCGACTCAGAAAGAAACTGGCGACCGAATGAACATTGTCTAACGGTTTGCCTTTGGTTACTCTGTCTTCCAGCCCGAGCAGGTAAGCTTCTGCGACCTCCTTATAACGTGGTAATCCGAAAAGCAAAGTAATGTTGACGTTGATTCCTTCACTGATTAATTGTTGGATTGCAGGCAAACCGGCAGATGTTGCCGGAACTTTAATAAACATATTAGGGCGATTTACTAGAGACCAGAGCCGGCGGGCTTCGGCGATAGTTCCAGAGGTATTGTGAGCCAGATCGGGTGAAACTTCAATACTCACAAACCCATCTTCACCATGCAGACGGTCATAAACAGGACGGAAAAGGTCTGCCGCGTTTTGAATGTCTTCTACGGTAAGTGCTTCATATATTTCATCAATACTTTTACCTTTCTGGGCCATGGTCTGAATATCATCGTCATAATCATTACTTTCCCCAATAGCCTTTTCAAAGATGGAAGGGTTTGAAGTCAGTCCACTGAGTCCATCATTGTCAATCAATCCTTGAATATATCCGTTTTCAATCGCATTGCGTCTGAGATAGTCCAACCAGACACTTTGACCAAATGATTCTAGTTTTAATAATGGGTTCTCATTCATTTTATTTGCTCCTTACATTCAATGGCAGCTACTTTTGCCAATCGCCTTTCAAAGCGTTCTTTGGCTACATAGTGAGCTGTTAAATAAATTTTAATAATCTCCCAGGCCGCTTCAAAGGCAATCACACGGCCGCCCAGGCATAACAGATTCATATTGTCATCTTCGACACCTTGATGAGCAGAGTAAGACTCATGAATAAGGGCTGAACGTATTCCAGAGACTTTGTTGGCAGCCACACTGGCGCCGACACCGCTGCCGCAAATAGCTATACCGCGCTCCACTTTGCCGGACGCTATCGCTTTTGCAAGCGGAATGACAAAATCCGGGTAATCATCTTCAGGATTTAAATCAAATGCACCAAAATCCCTTACTTCATGACCCGAATTCCGCAATGCTTTTAGGACGGGTTCTTTCAAATCAAAACCGCCATGGTCGGTTGCTATTCCTATAAGCATTTTTTGCCCCTTTCAAAAATTAATGGTTTCTCTTGTGTTTTTTTAAAAGTTCAATGGCTTTTTTAGTGACGTTATCAACACTGAAGCCATATTCACGCATAACGATCTCCCCTGGAGCTGAGGCACCAAAGCGATCCACAGCGACCACATCGATAGCGGGGCCTATATATGGCTGCCACCCTAAGGACACTCCGGCTTCGATTGCCAGTTTCGGTATTCCTGGAGGAAGAACTGCTTCCCGATATTCTACCGGTTGGGCAGCAAACAAATTCCAACAAGGAAGACTTACCACTTGGGCTCTAACACCTTGGTTTTCAAGCTTATCACGCGCTTCAAGTGCCAGATGGACTTCTGACCCGGTAGCAATTAACAAGATGTCTGCAGGTGCCTTTCCGGTTGCATGTGCCAGGATATATCCACCTGAGATGACACCAAGTGGCAGTTGAGGGTATTTTTGCAAATCAAGGATTGGTAAATGCTGGCGAGTGAGCACCAGTGCGGTTGGCCCGTCGTTATGTTCAATGGCAATGCGCCAGGCAGCAGCGGTCTCATTTGCATCTGCCGGACGTAAGACGATCATATTTGGAATGGAACGTAACCCCAATAATTGTTCGACTGGCTGGTGAGTGGGGCCGTCTTCACCCAGTGCTATGCTGTCATGTGTAAAAACATAGATCACATGCAAGCCCATCAAAGCAGCCAATCGCATGGGCGGACGCATATAATCGGAGAAAATTAGAAAGGTTGAGCCAAAAGGAATTGACCCTCCATGGGCAGCCAATCCGTTTAGAATTGCACCCATGCCATGTTCACGCACCCCGAAATGCAGATTGATTCCCGCGTAATGCCAGCCGCCACCGACGATACCCTGAGGATCATCAATTGTCTCCCGCGGGCTTTCGAAATCGCCTTTTCCATCCAAGGCCGTGTGGGTAGAGGGATCCAGATCTGCTGAGCCACCAATAAAGCCGGGCAATTTAGGCGCGATTGCATTCATCACTTTTCCTGAAGCCACGCGTGTAGCCATGCCCTTGGGTTCGGGAGAAAATGCTGGGATTTCAGAATCCCAGCCATCCGGTAATTCCCCTCGCATCATTTGGTGCAGTTCCTCTGCTAATTCAGGAAAAGCCTGGGAATATGAAGAGAATTCTGTTTCCCATTCCTGTTCGATCTGCTTTCCACGTTCGATTGCCTGTCGGAAATGTGTCAGAGCTAATTCGGGAATATAAAAGGCTGGCTTGAGAGGCCATGCAAGGTTCTGTTTGGTCAGTATTACCTCGTCTTCACCTAATGGCGAACCATGTGCCTCAAAGCTATCTTGCTTATTTGGTGAACCGTAACCAAGGTGAGTGCGCACGAGGATGAGCGATGGTTGCTGCTCATTTCTTTGTGCATTGCGAATGGCAGAATCTATTGCTTCCAGGTTATTTCCATCATCAATTGTTTGAGTATGCCAGCCATAGGCATCAAAGCGTTGTTTGACATCTTCAGTGAAGGTGAGATCTGTGGCTGCTGACAACGTTACATGGTTATTGTCAAACAGGTAGATAAGTTTTCCAAGGCGTAAATGCCCGGCCAGGGAAGCAGCTTCTGATGATACGCCTTCCATTAAATCGCCATCGCTGACCAAACCGTATGTGTAATGGTCGATGACCTTATGTCCGGGTTGGTTATAACGTGCTGCTAGAGAAGCTTCCGCCATTGCCATCCCAACCCCATTACCAAATCCCTGACCAAGTGGTCCGGTGGTCACTTCGACTCCGGGAGTGATACCACGCTCAGGATGTCCTGGCGTGATACTGCCCCATTGGCGAAATTGTTTTATCTGGTCAAGGCTAACATCATACCCTGTCAGGTACAACAAACTATATAACAACATGGAACCATGCCCAGCTGATAAAATAAAACGGTCGCGGTTAAACCAGGTTGGGTTGCGAGGATTATGTTTGAGAAAGCGCGTCCACAAAATATAGGCAAATGCGGCTGCACCCATCGGTAAACCAGGGTGACCACTATTAGCTTTCTGAATCGCATCGATTGACAAAAAACGAATTGTGTTAATGGATAAATTTTCCAACTCAACGGTAGTTGGTTTATTGCTACTCATTTTTATTCTCCTTCGGTAGATACACGCAAGAGACAAGCCCAACTACTCTTAAGAAACAATGGATTGGCTTGCATAACATTCTTCATAAAAATAAGATCCTTTCTGCATCCCGAAAACCTTAAACGTCCGTTCCTCGGACAAAATATAAAGGTTTCGTTTGGGCTCAGTGGCGAAGTTTGCTGATTTTCTCAATACAGTTCTCACATTCGCCTAAATATATAATAGGACGCGTTATCAGAGGTGTCAACGACGTGTAACCACCTTTTGAATACCGTTTTTTTATATTGATACTTTAATTGAAACCAATGGCAACTGATCAATGACTGTTATTGCGAGGAGGACGTATAACGTCCGACGAAGCAATCCTGTCCTATGCGAAAAAGATTACTTCGCTGCGCTGCTGCTAAAAACAAAAAGCAGTGATAGTTTGGTGCGTTACGAACTTACTTGAGAAAAAAGTCAAAAGACTTTCCTTCCGAGGGGCATGATGTCTCTTTCACGTCAGATCTCTCGTAAGGGCGAAGCATCCGGGAAACCATCCTAGCCTATAAAAACACAGCTAGCGCGGATGCTTCGCCCATGCGCCAATTATTGATAAAATAACGATGTGGCGCGTCACAACCACACCCTACGCCTTGCCTGTATTGAGCAATGTTATTTCATCCTCGAATACTGCCCTTCAGCGGTATAGCCGAATCTCGCAATGCCTACCCAATAAGCTAAGGTCTGTAAAAAGGGGAAAGTCTTGAATGTTTTAACAGTGAAAAATAAACTTATAAAATCAGAATGATTGTGGAAAAATCACCGCCATTCATCCATAGATCATTTTGTGTGGCCCGCAATGGCGTGACCAGCTTATAGTGAATGTATAAACTTAATAATAAATTTTCGATACTTTATTAAACTGCTTGTTATACTGGTATTAAGGCAAATTCTAGACGCGAAAAGGTGTTTTACAAGTTATCGAATAATTCTGTCATAAATAAATTAATATCCAAAGGGATAAATCATCATGCCTGTAACGCCTCATATTGAAAGACATTTTACCGCTACAGAAACCGTCCGCGATATTGTCATTGGTATGTCGGATGGTTTGACTGTTCCATTTGCTTTGGCCGCCGGAATTTCTGGTATCGGTGCAGCTACGAATATTGTGGTGACTGCCGGGTTAGCCGAAATTGCAGCAGGTTCTATTGCGATGGGTCTGGGAGGCTATCTGGCAGCGCGCACTGACTTTGAACACTATCAAACTGAGCGTAAACGAGAACTGGATGAAACTATGCAAGTTCCTGAAATGGAGAAAAAGGAAATATCAGACATATTTCTGAGTTATGGATTGAACGAACAAGAAACAAAACCGCTTGTGGATTCATTAAGTTCAAACCGGGAGCGCTGGGTTGATTTTATGATGCGCTACGAACTTGGCCTTGAAAAACCAGACCCAAAACGTGCTAACCAAAGTGCTTTGACGATTGCATTGTCTTATATTGCAGGTGGAATGATTCCACTTTCGCCTTATATTCTTATCCCCACTTTACTTACTGCGCTGTATGTTTCAGTAGGGGTAACGCTGCTGGCATTATTCCTGTTCGGCTTTTTCAAAGGAATGGCTACCGGTCTAAAACCGATGCGCAGTGGATTGCAAACCGTGTTGGTGGGTGGCTTAGCAGCCACAGCAGCATTTTTGCTTGCGCGACTTATTGGATAATTGGTTATTTGAGTTGAGAAAAAATTTAGAGGTTAATCATGAGCATGCAATCACCAGGTCAAAAACCACCCGAACAACCACCACCATTAATGCCCAACCCGCGTATTTCTTCATATTGGTGGCTTATTTTATTGGCGTTATTAATTTGGAACGTAATTACTTTCTTAAAAGGCGCACCTTCGCAGGTGGAGATCCCTTACACCTCTTTTCTTACACAAATACAATCAGAAAACATATCATCGGTCACAATTAGTGGGGACGTTATCACCGGTGAATTTATCAACCCGGTGGTTTGGCCGAAGACTACCCCAGATGTCACCCCTACAATTGCACCACAGGCTAACACGCCACCGAAAAGCTATACTGAATTTGTGACCATCTTTCCCGATACCATCGGGGATCCATCTCTCCTACCACTTCTTAAAGAAAAGGGGGTGGAGATTAAGGCACAACCTGCATCTGCGCCATGGTATGTCACTTTGCTCACAACCGGCCTGCCGATACTATTACTAATTGCGGCAATGGTCTGGATTGGCCGCCGGACCATGAAATCACAGCAAGGCATATTCTCCTTTGGTCAATCCAAAGCTCGTAAAGACGCACCTGTAAAATCGAAAGTGACATTTGATGATGTGGCCGGTGCTGATGAGGCCAAACAGGATCTTCAGGAAGTGGTCGATTTTTTGCGAGAGCCCCAGAAATATCATGATATCGGGGCTCGAATACCACGTGGTGTTCTGCTCGTTGGGCCACCTGGCACCGGTAAAACACTCTTGGCGCGTGCTGTAGCTGGAGAAGCAAACGCTCCCTATTTCAACATCAGTGCATCCGAATTTGTTGAAATGTTTGTTGGCGTTGGCGCCAGTCGTGTGCGAGATTTGTTTAAGCAGGCTAAAGACGCTGCACCAGCGATTATTTTTATTGATGAGCTGGATGCGGTGGGACGTCGCCGGGGGGCAGGCATGGGTTCAGTAAACGATGAGCGTGAACAGACGCTAAACCAATTACTGGTTGAAATGGATGGATTTGACGAACATCATGAAGTAATATTGCTGGCTGCCACAAACCGCCCGGATGTGCTTGACCCAGCCTTACTACGTCCCGGTCGTTTTGATCGCCAGATCGTGGTCGGACCTCCAGATCGGAAGGGACGACTGGGTATCTTGAAAATTCACACACGTGACCTTCGTTTAAGCGAAGACGTCAATCTTGATACGATTGCCGGAGTCACGACCGGAATGAGCGGTGCTGACCTGGCGAACCTATGTAATGAAGCTGCACTCCTGGCAGCCCGCTTGGGACGAAAAGAGATTACTATGTCCGATTTTGAATCCGCTTTGGATAAAATCATGTTGGGAGGAGCACGCCCATTGGTAATGACCGAAAAAGATCGCCGCATCATTGCCTATCATGAATCTGGCCATGCCATTGTTGCCTGGTTCACACCTGATGCTGACCCTGTTCATAAAGTGACCATCATTCCTCATGGTATGGCACTTGGCGCTACACAACAATTACCAGGGGAAGACAAATATAACTATAGCCGTGACTATTTACTGGCCCGTTTGGCTGTGATGTTGGGCGGCCGCGCGTCCGAGGAACTCGTTTTTGGAGAAATTACAACCGGAGCAGAAAGTGATTTGAAAGAAGCCACACGATTGGCTCGTAAAATGGTAACCCGTTGGGCGATGACCGATTTCGGCTTAATGACACTGGATTTGGAAGAGGAGCAACCTTTCTTAGGGTATGAAATTACTCAGGGGCGTAGCTATAGTGAAGTTTCCGCTGCAAAAGTTGATGGGAAAATACAACAACTATTAAGTGAAAGATATGATTATGCAAAAAAATGTCTTACTGAAAGAAAGGATTGCCTGGAAGCTCTCGTGAATGCATTAATGGAGCACGAAACGGTCAGTCAAGAGCAAATGGAGAAAATAATTGGCACCCGGCCATAAGATATCTTTTTCGCAGGTGTCACATTTTGACACAGGCATATAAACAAGAATTTCACTCAGGTAATTTAGGGTTTTTCTTTCTGTGCCATTTGTTTAAGTTGGTGCCAATCCAAAATCTCCAGTTCTGTTCTGGTAATTTTTATCAGGCCTTGATTTGCAAAACTTTGTAAGAACCGGCACACCATTTCGCGGGTGGACCCAATCCGGCTTGCAATCTCATCAAGTGTTAGCGAACGAGTAATTGGGCCCGGTTTATTGTGTCCTGGTAATTTTATAAGAAAGTTTGCCAGCCTCTCTGAGACTTGCTGGAAGGCCAATCCGGTGATGATGTCACTTGCATTTAACATGCGCGTCAACATTAATCGTGATAATTCCCATGTGAGCGATCCATTCTCTAACAAAAACGGCAATATTCGTTCACGTGACCATAAATAGATTATTGAATTTTGTTTGGATTTAATGGTCACCGGATTGGGAGCTTCCTCATGGAAGAAGGCCGGTCCCCAAAATAAGTCACCCTGGCCAAATTCAGCAATGGATAATCCCCGCCCTTCGCTGGATTCTTTAAAAACTGATATATGTCCTTTATATATCAGGAAGAGATACGGCCAAATATCACCTGCAAAAGTAAGAACTTCATCGGTGTTGTATTCCTTCATAATTGCCAGTTCGACTATTTCGTCGATTGTTCCTGCATTTAGATTGGAAAAGACTGGATTTATCCGGAGAATTTGAGATAGTGTGTTTTTCATATCTAAATTATATGTCAGGGATCTGATTTAACCTAACGCAATGCGCATAAGTAAATAATATGTTACACATATTAATGATTGTAACAAATAAAGAGGAGAACAAAATGGAAGAATACTCAAAAAGTAAAAGCATGATTTTGGCAATATTGGCTGTTATCGTTGGGTTATTCATGATTGCTATCGCCCCATTTCTGATCCAAACATCCGTCGAAAGAGTCGTAGAAGCCCTGATAAAAATATCTGCTGAGAAACCCGCCTACGCCAGTGGTATTCAAATATTTTCTATTGCGTTTCCTGTCTATCGAGGCGTGATTTTTGTTGGCGGTGTTGCCATGATCTTAATGGCAGGTCAGATCGCGAAAGGGAAGAAATGGACTTATCCTGTAACCATGTTGATTACAGCTTTTCCATCCGCTGGTGGTATGTTCATGATGATGCCATATGTATCCTTTATTAAAGGATTTCCATTACCGACAGTTATCGCTATGGTCGGTTTGCTTTTCTTCTGGACATCGATCTTCCTGCGCAATACAGACAAATGGATGAAATGGGGTCAATTCCTGGCGCTCACTTTCGCAGGAATGTTGACCACCCATGCATTTATCACCGGTACCGGCAACCTGCGTATGCTCATGACTCGCCCGGAAAAACCGATGTTTTCAGGCCTGGGGGTTTGGATTCTTTCCTGGTCAGCTCCAATTCAATGGCTTTGTGTAATTATGTTGTTTATAGCCATCTATCAATTAGCCGCACATAAAGCGATGGGCTGGTGGTTGGCACTGATTGCGTCATTTTCTCTACTGATCATGGACGTCTCTTTGCAGGTTATCCGCCTGACGATGACAACTTCAACAGCCTGGGATTATTCATATGGACTTCCGGTGTTAATTGGTTTGATTTTCACGCTTCTTTTCCCAAAGTTCAAAGAAAAACTATTACCGGATGAAGGGAATTCGTTATAAATTGCATCCTCCAAAATTGATGGTTGAAATCTAAAACGAGCACAGCGCACCTGTTAATCAGGTGCGCTGCGTTTAGGATAAGCTCCCTTCAACAAGTGAACCTGATGTTGAAGTAGACAGATCTTTATTTAATAGTATGCAATAATCAATATTTCCTGTTTGCTTTAAGGTATTGCTTCGCCCTTTACAACAATTTCTTTCCATGAGACCCAGGATGGACTGGATATCGTTTCAATTCGGATTTTACTTACTTTTTCTAATGGCTGATCAGGTGTAAAGATTAACCAATCATTGTCCTTGGTAAAACCACTGAATTCATGAATAATGTTGTAATTTTCACCTCCGGATTGGCGAATCAGAATACGGTGTACTGTATTCCCCTCCGGCCACTGCCCAACCAGGAGCGAAATTTCATTGATCCGGAAGCTGCCGGCCAGATCAACTTCTATCCATTGCGGAGCAGACCCTCCCGATCTCCATTGGGTGTCTGCGTTTTCATCCACAGCCAAGTTAGCTGGTTGCGCTATCAAACTGTGGGATGCCTGAAGAGGTTTATTGTATGCCAGGTTTTCGCTGGGTATATCAACAGGAACACAGGGATCGGGTTGATTTTTCGGTGAAAGCAAATCAAGGAAGTACTTGTTCTCGTCCATCAATCCCCAAGTACGGTCCCCGGCACTAACGTCTGCCGAGTAATAGGACCAATATAGCCAGCCATCAAAACCAAATTGGCAAGATTCTGCCACCCAGTCAGTAATTGCGCGGGCAGCAGGTTTAGGTTCTGGAAAGGAATTGCGGAAAGCACCATATTCTCCCAAAATAATTGGTTTGGCTTTGTAATCTTGCATGCCAAACGCCTTCACATGGGCGGACATACTTAATGGACCGGGGTACGCGTGAAAATCAAAGAAATCAAGGTCAGATTTTTCAAGCAGTGAGTGTGTTTCAACATACCAATCCGGGGCCACCAGTTCTGGAACAAAGAAGCCCATCGTCACCAGGGCGGTAGAGTCGTGTGAGAGAATTTCCTGCTTCATTTGCGAGATGTAGTAAATGAGTCCTTCACTGACCATTTTTTCTTTTTGTAGGGTGTCACTCATATCATATGTTCCAGTGGTGGTTTCAACTTCCCCATTGGTCAAAGACAAAGGAGGTTGATTGCGAAACATCCATTGTTCATTCAATAGTTCCCATCCTAGAATCGCATCGAAAGCAGCATTCCTTTCATACAGACCTGTTAAAAGATCACTCCAATAGCGGCGTGTGGCAGTGATGGCTTGAGGACGCAAATAGTATGAATTGCGATAGCCTTCAAAATTACCACCGGAACCGGTATTCGCTTCTTCTGAATAACCTCCGTCATCTGGCAGATCATTCGATGTAAAAAGGATGAAAATACCCGCTTCTTTTGCTGCGTGCATCATGTCGGCAATATTATCCAGATATTCGGAATTTAAACCTGGCCTGCCTGGAGTAGCGATGCAGCCGGGTCCGCTGGAACAGTGATCCAGAAAAACGCGGACAGTATTGTATCCACGGTTAGCCAGTTGGACGAAGTCATCGCGGGTCAGAAGGGGATTATAGGTGCCAACCTTAAGCGTTAAGTTCGTAATTGTTCCTTCGTGCGGGATATAGACATAATTGGTTCCACGTGGTATGAATTTTTCGCCGGTTTGTTTATCAAAAAATTCCGCCTTTCCGCCAGACACACGGATGGCAATGCGATGTTCTGCTTGCGATTGTTTTTCTGTGGTTGCGGTATTACTTGGCGGTAAGTCTGTGACAGGTTGGAACGCGGGGGTTGATGTTGCTAAGGTTGAGGTTTCCGGTGTGGGGGAAACTTTGACATTGCATCCTGCAATAAAAGGAATGAACAGCAATAGACTGAAAATTGAAGGTGTAATTTTCATCAATTTGCCCATGATACTCCTGTTCTAGCTGGCTCATTTCTTGTGTGAATCAATACTATCCGAATCGATATCCAACAGACATTAATATGTATAAAGAAGGGTTTTTGTGCTTCTTATCATTACTATTGTGAGTTTTTGAAGATTTTTGGCAGGGCTCACGGCGGCGGGTTGTTTTTCTTCTGCTACACATCTTTCATCTGGGTCACCAGTAATGCACTGACCAACAACAAGCTAATTGCCAGCAGTAAAGAAGGTGTGAAAGTCCCATCACTGCTCCTCATTGCCTCCATGATATACACAAATACCACTGCTCCTTGACCAAATAATTGGATGAGCCCATTCGAAGTGCCTTCCGGAGTAGGGTAAGTTATTTCCGCTGCATATTGCATGGCGATTGGATTGGCGCTGACAAGAAAGAAACCCAGCCAAACAGCGGACACAAACAACAAGATGTGTGATGTGGCAAAGGTCAGACCAATCAGGCCAGGTATTGCTCCCACAAATGCGATTAATAGAAAGCGCTGGCGTTTCGCTTGTTTATCTGATAATGCCGGCAGCACAACCGCTCCGAATAAACCACCTGCAATAAATAAGGCACCTAAGGTGCCGGCATCAGTGGGTGTGAAACCTCGTGGACGAATAATGCTCTCTACCCAGGTTGTAATGCCGTTAAAAATACCAAGCCCAATGAAAGAAATAAATAAAATGAACCAGAATGTGCGATTATTTAGGGCATGTTTCAAACCATCCAACATTAAAGCGCGAGACTCTTCACCAGCAGCACAAGGCGGTGTTGGCGGCTTCTCGCGTGCCAGAATAAGAAATAATATAGCTGAAAAAGCCGCAAGCGCGCCGTAAATTAGCTGAACAGTGGCGATAGCCAAGCTTTCAACTAACAAGGGTGTTATAACCATCCCAAGAGCGATCCCTAATAAACTCGAAAGGGTAACCAGACCTACTGCAGTAGCACGTCCCTGCAGTGGAAACCACTTGGCAGGAACCGTAGTCCACGCATTAAGTAGGAATGGCTGCGCGGCTGCAATTCCAATTGTGCTCCACAATACCAGGGGATAATTTTGACCTGCGAATCCTCGCAGCAGGCTAAAAATGCCCATGAGAACTACCCCAATCCCGACCGCAAGCCGGTACCCATAGGTATCCAGCAGCCATGAAACCGGGATGGAGAGCGGAATGAAGGCGATCATGAACACCATCGAAAGAAAACCTATTTGAAGATCAGTGACACTATAATAAGCCGCCGCTACAACTGTGATTGGAGCGTATGCAATCCACAAAATCTGGATTGTTAAATTAACGAACATAAAAATTGCCAATATAACCCAACGATAACCATAAAGCCTAATTTCATTATTTTGCATGTGAGCCTCTTTATCTTTAAAGAATTCTGCGGATTTCTTAGAAATTCAATTGTGTGAATGCAGATTGATTATTTTCAGAAATTGCTTTCAACACGCCGTATAACGCTAAAACCCTTTAAATGGCTGGTAGTTTCTTAGAGAACACAAGAAAAACAAATATTTCTGTCCCTTGTGATAAATTGATTACCAAATCAACCTAGCTCGCCTGCAAAACCCTCCCAACGAATAGTTATAAAGACTGTATCTTCTAAATAAACCCGAAAACCACTATGCCTCGAATTCTTGAAAAAATACTAAAGACTCAACTTTTTTGACTGGAAATTCGGTGGTTATTTGGTTAATGGAAGAATTGTTCTGTTTTCAAACCCAGAATTTTTCGAAAAAGTTTCGTTATTCCACCTTAGTATATCTGAAGTTACTCAAACCCCGGTAAAAGGTTATCCGGTCTTCGAGACCATAAAACAGACGTTTGACCCTCGAGATTAAGACCAGAGCCAAGAACCAGGAGTTTTGATTTCATCAGGTTTGCGACGCCAATGGATTACTTTGGCCTGCCTGCTTACCTAAATACTATCCTTGCGGAGAGTGCTTATCTACTGCGAGCTGCAAGAAGTTACACACCTAAGTTTGATGATAAGATAGAAGAAGTTTTCATTCTTGATCCAGTCCTTCGATTGGAAGAAAATTGTTAGCCTGATGAAAAACTTACAGGTTTGTTTTGATGAACTTCAGTGATCATTTAAATAAATAATTTCTTCAAAAAATTGTGTTTGTTGATAGTAGAATATTAAAAAAAGGTATAAGTTAATCAAAGGACGGTAATGATGGCAAAAATTGCATGGATTGGAACTGGAGTCATGGGTGCTTCGATGGCAAAGCATCTCCTAAGAAATGGTCACGAAGTTAATATGTATAGCAAAACCATTGCAAAGGCAGAAAAAGTGCGTGAAGAAGAAGGTGGTGTGGTTTCAGACAGCATTAAAGATGCAGTCCAGAATGCTGATTATGTTTTCACGATTGTCGGCTATCCATCAGATGTGGAAGAAGTCTATCTTGGTCAGGAAGGTATTTTTAATAATGCCAGGAATGGAACACTTTGTGTGGATATGACAACTTCAAAACCTTCTCTCGCCAAAATACTTTACGATGAAGGCAGAAGGAAGGGCATCCGCATGTTGGATGCTCCGGTTTCAGGTGGTGACATGGGAGCACGGAATGCGACATTGTCCATAATGGTTGGCGGTGACAAAGAAGATTTTGAGGAGATCCTGCCGCTTTTAGAATATCTTGGCAAGAACATAGTATATCTTGGCTCAGCAGGTTCAGGACAACATACAAAAGCTGCAAATCAGATTGCCATCGCAGGTGCGACGGCTGCTATGACTGAAGCCATTGTTTATGCAAAACGGGTTGGACTCGATCCTGAAAAAATGCTTATGGCCATTGGCGCAGGTGCGGCTGGTAGTTGGCAGCTTTCTAATATGGCCCCCAGAGTCCTCAAGGGGGATCTTGGGCCGGGATTTTTCATCAAACATTTTATTAAAGATATGAAGATCGTTCAGGATGAAATGCTCGAGCGGGGAGTTGAGTTGAAAATGTTAGACTCAGTCCTTGGCCTTTATCAGGAGATGGCTGCGAAAGGCTTCGAAGATGACGGAACTCAGGCACTCATTAAACTTTATGAGGCGAGTGAGTAGTTAAAATGAGTTTATCTGTGAACTTTTTCATTGATGTAATCATTGGATGGTAAACCAAACGGGAAAGCGTTTCCTGAGTGTAAAGGTGCACCCTTCTCACAGAAGTACGTGAGATATTTTTGATTGAGGGTTTTGGATGAGTAATAAAAAAAACCCGCTCATATAAAAGCCATTCTCAAATCTCCTCTGAGAGCAGTGAAGAACAATTATGCGAGATCGAATAATTGAGTATTCAGCAAGTAATCTGCAAGATTACCTTTTCATGCAGGCGGCCATATAGTCGATCAGTTCAGGGTCAAATTGACTGCCGCGACAGCGAATCAACTCTTCAAGCGCGGATTCAGAGCTGATGGGGTCACGATAAGTGCGCCCACCGATCATGGTTGAAAAGGCATCAACTACTGCCAGAATGCGGGCACCCAGTGGAATATCCCTGCCAGCCAGGCCATCTGGATAGCCGCTTCCGTCGAAACGTTCATGATGCCAGCGTACCATGGGTTGAATTTTTCTCAAACTTTTAGAGGGTTCCATTAAAACCGCACCATATCCGGGATGTCGTTTAATGATTAACCATTCATTGGCTGTCAGTGGGCCGGGTTTCACCAAAAGATCCCGAGACACAACTGCTTTACCCACGTCATGTATTTTCCCGGCCAGACACAGATCTTGAACTTCTTCCTCTCGTAAGCCTATTTGTCTTGCAAGCCTTTGAGCCCAAAGAGAAGTTAAATGGCTGTGCCCACTTTGATCGCAGCGATCAATTGAATTGGCGAGCATGATCAAAGCGCGGGTATAATTTTCCTCCAGTGCAGGTTGGATGGGAGCGGAATACACCTTCAAACCTGCTAATCCGGCTTTAAAAGGCGTGCCGGTGATTTCATTTAAATTTTTCTGGCCGCTTTCCGGTAACTCACTGTTCTTCAGGACAAAGAATCCGACGATTTGGTTCTTTTTATCCTTGGCTACCGGGATCAGAATATTTGGAAACTGGGAAAATTCAGTTTCTAATTCGTCTCTCCGACGCCCATCTACAGATGGTTGGGAGTTAAAATATAATTCTTCCATAACAATAATGTGTGCCTATGTGCTTAGTTGTAATTGAGCAGCGCTTTTTCAGCGATACTATGTGAATTAATGATTTGCATCAATTGGCTACAAAACGATTCAATGTTGTCTGCACGTACAAATCGCAAGCTTTCTTTGATTGCCGGAGAGAAGTGGAAGCTTTCACCGCAATAGCCATCTTCGATGGAATTTAATGGATTCTTCAACAATTTTTGGCAGAAACGTTTGTTGATGATGGCAGCATGAACTAATCGACCAAATTCGTTCTTAATGCCAGATTGAGAATCATAGACTGTGGTTGAAACAGCCGGAATGTTTGAGGCTGAGTGACTTAATAGTGTCATTTGGAAATCTCCTTTTCACTAAGTGACCATAATAATATTACTGTACCTGTAGAGATAAAAATATCACCTAAACTGAAGGCGAATTTATACGGGAACCAGGGCGGCAAGGTTATTACATCGGACAATAATATAAAATTTGTTTTCGCAGCGGGCAGGATGAGGTCTTTTGTAAACCCCAGGCGTGTCCCATTTTCCCAATGATCAAGCGGTAATGCCGGAACCAGGGCATGCAGTGTTTGCTGGTGGATTGGCATCCAACCCCCATTAGCCGCGATCACGAAAAAATTTGTTAATAACCCTAACCCTAAAACCCAGAAACCTGGAACGGATAGATTGGCACTTACAAAAACCAATAATCCGAGCATTGAGGTGATCTGAATATAAGGTATAAAATTTTCCGGAATAAGACGCCCGGTCAATGGAATTTGGAAAAATATTTGTGGGAGAACTGAAATAAAGACCAACCACTCCCAACGCAACTTGTCAAGTTTTAAGGTTCTGTGTTTCAATTGGGCTCGCAATAAAGTTGCTGCCAAGCCAATTACGACTGCCAATAAAAGGATCATATTCTAGGTATGAGTCGAGGGGGATACGATTTTGTGATGCGACTATACGACTTTTTATAAGTAGAATTTATTTTCCTGCCGTTTGTAAGTTCAGGAAAATATACCCCTTGATGATCATAAATTAGATTTGATTAGATTCCGACGGCCCCAGGAGCACCTGCGCCAATGACGAAGAGAACAATGGTCAGGACAAAGAGGACAACACGGGTATCGAGTGATTTAATGAATGACATGGAAAACTCCTTATAAATGAATAAATATAAAAGCTAAAAGGCTGGTCAGTGAATTTAGATCCCGACTGCACCGGGGGCGCCTGCGCCAATGACGAAGAGAACAACGGTCAGGACAAAGAGGACAACACGGGTATCGAGCGATTTAATGAATGACATGGAAAACTCCTTAGAAATGGAAGGTTATATAAAGGCAAAATGGTTTAGGAATTAGATCCCGACTGCACCGGGGGCGCCTGCGCCAATGACGAAGAGAACAACGGTCAGGACAAAGAGGACGACACGGGTATCGAGTGATTTGATGAATGACATGGAAAGCTCCTTATATATGGAAGGTTGAATAAAGATCAACTGAATTTAGGAATTAGATCCCGACTGCACCAGGGGCGCCTGCGCCAATGACGAAGAGAACAACGGTCAGAACAAAGAGGACAACACGGGTATCGAGCGATTTAATGAATGACATGGGAAACTCCTTTTACATTTTTGAGAAATAATAATTAAATGGTTTAAAGGCTTAAATGCCTACCGCACCAGGAGCGCCTGCTCCAATAATAAATACAACAACAGTCAGAAAGAAGAGAACAACACGAAGGTCTATTTTTTTTATCGAAGGGATTAATTTGGTTAACATACAAAATATTCCTTTTGAGGTAATCTCACTGGCTTATTATGCCGAATGATGGTCTCAAAGCAGGCATTAAATTAGGCTTTAAAAAGCATCACTTTTGCCCAGTTTTTAAACCATTAGTGGATCTACCGCAAAGAAGAAACACTTCTTTATAGGAAAACCTGTGAATTTATTTTTACTGCAACGAACAAAAACGCTTGGCACGATCTAACTGCTTGAGAAAATAAACAAATTACTTGAGTAAATCCTGGTAAAGTTTTTGAGTTTGCAGGGATGGCGCAGCATTAATCTCTTTTTCGAAGACTTCAACACAACGTTGATATTGGCGCACCAAGCCAGCCCGGTTTCCTCTGGCAGCGTAAATTCGGAGTGCTAAACGGTGGGCATCTTCCAGTAAATTATCTTCGCTTAACAAACGTTGGCAGAATTCCTGGGCAAGTTCATAATTGGCCAAATCGAGATAAATCTTCGAAACTTGCATGAGGATGTTGAGATAATTCTGGCGCAGATATTCGCGGGAGGGAATAACCCAGGTTTCATCAATTTCAGATAAATAATTTCCGCGATAATGTTTTATGGCTTCACGGAAGTAAGTCAACTTTTGGATTGGATCTTTCATCTGACCGGCATGAACGCACTCTTTCAAGAAGAGCTCGACATCATATTCATAATCCAGACTGTTATTAAAGCGGTAAATATCCTGTTCCAGAATTATGGTGTTTTTTCCTACTGCTCGGCGCAGGCGATATACTGTGTTCTTAAAACGGAATTTTGCTTCCTCGGATGAGGCATCCGGCCAGAAAACAACACTGATTTCTTCCTTGGTCATCCCTTCTGGTTTGGCCAGTAACATAAAAAACATATCGCGAGCTGCCTGGGTTTGCCAATCTGAACTGGTGATAATCTGGCTGTTGAATTGAACCTGCATTCGTCCCAGGGAGCGGATGTGCAGTGTGGGTGGTGCCAGCGGAACCAGGCGGGCATTCTCGCGCAGAAAACGTCGTAATGCAGTGCGTTTTTTCTTAAAGTTTTCAATTTCCTGCTGAAAACGGGCAAATTCGTCATTCAGATAATTCGCTTGACAGGCAGCCAGTAGTTCCTGATGGCGGGCAGCAGTGGCGATCAGTGAAACGGGTAGAAATTCTCCATCCAGGCTCGTGACAAGGTAAAGAAAATTCTCGATAATTTTTTCAGGATAATTGTCGGCGTGGTAAGCCAGCATCAGGTATAAATGAGCTCTTTCGATCTGAACCTTGTGACCTTCTTTTGTAAAATAACTGCATGCATTTTCAAGTCTGGGAATGATCTCATTCGCTTTGTGTTCTAAAATCTTTAAGCCGCAAAACTCTAATTCGCATAAATAGAACTCCATTTCAGAACCTTGCGGGGCAACCAATTCCTGGGCTTGTTGAATGTGTTGGTACCCGGCAACAAAATCACCACATTTGCCGTTTAGAGCTGCGGACTGTACGTTAATATAAACCTGTAAAAAATGTTCCTGAGCGTGGTCAGCAATTTCGGCAGCCATTTGATAAATTTGTAATGATTGTTCATCAGCTTGAAGTTCGGCGTATAGGTCAGCAATACCGGTCAGGACATAGGCTTCCATACGTTTGTAGTCGCAAGATCTGGCATAGTCTAAAGATCGATCGAAGGATTTGATCGCCTCTTCGTAATTACCCATCATTTGTTCCAGGACACCCAGGTTATTCAAAAGATTGGAAAGCCAGACAGGATTCTCCACTTTTTCCCAGTAGATTAAAGCAGAAGCGTACTTTTCCTTCGAAAGGGTATATTCCCCCAGACTCTCATAAGCAAGCCCCATTTCGAGATTAATAACCGCTTCATTCTTCTGGTCATTGATAGAGCGGATGATGTTTGAGGCATCTCCGAGCCATTTTAAAGCATCCTGCATTTTTCCTTTTAGATAGAAGCACAGGCCGATATTACGGTAGGCTTCCCCCAAGATTTTCCGCTGATCAAGGTCATTTTGGATGAGTTGTATACATTCATTGGCATCTGAAATTGAATCATCTAATTGACCTTTGAGATAGTACTGTTTGGCGCGCATCGAGAGGGTTCGTGCCAGATGGACGCGATCCTGTGGGAGTTGCATGGCGCCAATGGCCTGATTATAAAGGGTTAATGCGAGCGAATTATCCCCGAGCGCCATGGCGATATAGCCCTGCAAGGCGATGATGAACGGTCTGGAATTAAGAATTTCAACGGGTAGCGCATCAATCCAGGCAGAAAGGGTTGAGATGCGCCCGCCGGTGATAATATCCGGTTCAGCTGTTTCGATTAGATTGACCAGCTCTTCCGGCATATTAAGTTGGCGGTAAATGGTGAATGCCCGATCCCATTCACTGTTCTGGATACAGACCAATGCCAGGCTTTTTTCAATCGTACGGGCTTCCTCAGGGCGTTCCCGGAAGATCTGCATCACCAAAAACTCGAGAAAGAGCGGATGGTAACGCAGCCAATCCCCGTCTTCACCGACAGGCATAGCAAAAAGGTTGTTGTGCTGGATACTACTCATCCACTGCAACCAGGGTTCATCTGGTAAACCGAGTGCATGCGTTAATACCTGGCTGCAACGTTCAGTATTAAACTCACCCAACAGAGATGTTCTCAGCAAAAATGTACGGATATCATCTGGCAATTCATTGATCAATTGAAGGAAGTAATCATCCAGCCCAAACCTTGACACACGGGCCAGCCGCTGGCGTGCGGCTGAGCCATTCGCTTTTACCTGGCTGGCCAGCACAATGCCAGTTACCCAGCCTTCGGATCGCTGAAGGATTTGTTCTGCGACATTAACACTGAGGTGTTCGTGAAGGCTGAGAGCGTACAGGCTCTGGATTTCCTCGACGCTGAAGGCTAATTCTTCAAAGCTGATCCCGCCTACTTCAGAACGGGCGGCCATGATGGGTAGATCGGGCAAAGAGAGCAAGGAGCGAGAAGTGATGATCAGGTGACAGTTTTCCTCCACATCTTGAAGGAAACGGCTGATGAAGTGGCGGATCTGCATGTTGTCGTTGACCAGGTGATAATCATCGAGTACAAGCAGAAAATGCTCAGGAATCGTATCGTAAATTTCATTAATCAGAATGGTGGCGATAAAATCGACATCCAGCTGGCCCTGAACACCCGAGAGAGCAGCCACAGTGCGTTGACCGAAAAATGGAAAACGCAATCGGATGGCAGCTGCGAAATATGCTATGAATTGTAGCGGATCGTAGTCAAGACGGTCGATTGTGTACCAGCAGACCGGCAATTCACAATTATTGATGAAGTCGACTAACAACGAAGTCTTGCCATAACCGGCTGGGGCAGAAACCAGTACCAGCCGTTTTTCAATCAATTCAGAGAGTAAATTATTGAGGCGAGGGCGCGCGACCAGACCTTCCAGGCGTCTGGGAGCTGTGATTCGTGTACGAATGATTCCATAGTCAGAAAACACGCACTAAACCTTCCGTATATTATTATAACCAGAAAAAGTATCTTTACAATAAAACAGGGGTGAAGAGTGTTTCTTGACAGTCGACCGGACGCCTGTCAAAATACACTCTGCTGCTAATTTTTAAAAGTTACCAGAGAAAAATTAGCGAAATAAACTTTAATGGACAATATTATCAAATTTGATTTCACTGCAAGAATCACAAAATGGCCAAATGTGTAGTAAGGGATATCGGATTCCTTGCAATCTTCTGATCGTACCAAGTATTTCGCAATGTCTGCAGACCAGCCAGTCCGGAATCACGTGGGAAATTTAAATTCTTCTAAGGGCTAGCGAGCTGCCCGCAAAAATATTATCCAATAATTGTGGTTCAAGTTAAGAACTCTTAAAAATAGTTGACATTCTTCAAGAGAATGGCTATACTAAATTTTGGGAGCGCTCCTAAAATCTCCCAAAACAAAGTCAATTTTTCCCAATTTTAACCATTTGGAATGCCAAATCCCAATTTTTTCATGAGAGCGGTACCAAACCGCGGAGAAATCGAGTGAAAAACCTTACCCTTGAAGATATTGCTGAGCGCGCCGGAGTTTCCCGTTCCACGGTCTCACGCGTAATCAACAACCAGACCAGTGTCAGCAAACGGACGCATAAACGTGTAATGGATGTCATCGAGGAAACTAATTTTTACCCGAATGCAGCTGCTCGCACACTTGCTTCTCAACGCTCCTGGACGCTTGGCCTGGTGCTGCCACTCAGCGTTTCCATCTTTTTTACTGACCCATATTATCCTAACCTGACGCGCGGAATCGCACAGGCCTGCAACCAGAATAACTACACGCTGGCATTATTTTTGGTAGGCAGCAAAGAAGAGGAAGAAAATATGTACCCTCGCATCGCCCGAAAAGGCTTTCTGGATGGGGTTATGGTGCAATCCGGCCATCATGGGGATCAGGGCATCATCGGAACTATGTTGGATATGAACATCCCGATGGTTGTTATTGGCCGGCCTTTCCGTTCAGATAATGTCTCTTATGTTGATATTGATAATGTTAATTCGGCTTATAACGCTGTCAGTCACCTTGTTCGGCTTGGCCGACGGCGAATTGCGACGATTACAGGTCCCTTCGATAGCACAGTTGGAATTGACCGGCTGGAAGGATACCGAAAAGCACTTGTTGAACGCAATCTGCCTTATGACCCGAATCTGGTGGTAGAAGGTGATTTCACGGAGCCTGGCGGTTATTATGCCATACAGAAAATTCTCCCGTTAAAACCGGATGCCATATTTGCTGCCTCGGATGTGATGGCGATGGGAGCGATGCGCGCTATCAATGAGGCTGGTATGAAGATTCCGGATGATATTGCACTGGTCGGCTTTGATGACCTGCCTTTGTCATCTTACTCCAGTGTGCAGCTGACCACTGTTCGCCAGCCAGTTGTTCAATCGGGTATTCGTGTTGTGGAAACTTTGATTGATATGATCGAAAATGGCAATGAAAAACCTATCCATACCATAATGGATACGGATTTGATCATTCGTAATTCCTGTGGTGCCAATCAACAAATGCACAATTTCAAGTAGCATTTCAGTTTAAAAATAATTACTTGCAATGAATTTTCAGGAGGTGAATATAGGAAAAGATCCCACAATGTTCGTGACTGATCCGTTACTATTCAACTACTTATAAGGAGAATGAAAATGAAACGCATTTCTATCGTATTGTCAGTTCTGATTGCCATCAGCATGCTGCTGGCAGCTTGCCAGCCGGCACCCGCCGCAACTGACGTCCCGGTAGCAACAGATGCCCCCATGGCAACTGATGCACCTAAAGCCACAGATGCCCCCAAGGCAACCGAAGCTCCTATGGCAACCACTGCTCCAGTTGATGCAAATTCTCTCCCACGTGAAGAGACTCTTTATTTCAATGGGCAGCAATGGGGAACAGTTGTATGTTGGAATCCTTATTCATCCAACTGTAACAATGCTATGGCGCTTGCACAACAAGATAATGCTCGTGTCCCGATGTTTGAGACCCCCTACCTGTACGATATGCTCGATGGCAATGTATATCCTTTACTGGCAGACGGCCCATTCAAATGGGATGATGGCATGACTCAGATTACCTTTAAGCTGAATCCCGCTGCCAAGTGGAGTGATGGCACTCCAGTGACCGCTGATGATGTCGCTTATACCTGGGCATCCCATGTCAAGTACAACACTCAATTCGGTGCTGCCAACAAAGATTATATTGATACTATCGAAGCCGCTGACCCGCTAACTGTTGTGGTTAAAGCCAAACTTGGTGAAGATGGCAAAGCCATTAACCCGTTATTAGTCAATGCGTACTTAAGTAGCAACTATGTTATTCAAAAGGCATGGACGCAGACTCTGGAAGCCCGTACCGGTGGGGATGCAGCTGCATTTATGGCGGATGTAGCTGATGATGTGGTTTTCTCTGGGCCGTATCACAAATTCTTCTCAGATGATTCCAAAGTTGTCTTAATTCGAGATGATAACTACTGGGGTCAGGATGCCAGCATGTTTGGCAAGCTGCCTATACCAAAGTATCTGGCTCATGTCATTTACAAAGATAACGCAGCCGGTACCACCGCCCTCCAGGCCGGTGAAGTGGATGTAAGCCAGCAATTCAACTCGAACGTGCAAGATTTCTGGCTCAAGCAAAATTTGCCAATTTCCACGTATCTGCCCGATGCGCCTTATGGCATTGGTGCCAGCCTGCCGACCGCTTTCTTCAACAAAGCATCTTATGGCTTGGATCAATTAGCCATTCGCAAGGCAATTGCCATTGCAGTTGACTATGACACCATTATTGCGAATGCAATGACCAATCAATCCGCAACTTTTGCACAAGTTCCTCGATCGTTGATGAACCCAACCCCAGGTGAACAGGCTCTCTATGATCATGATGCTGTCAAAGACCTGCAATGGGTTGGCAATGACATCGAAGGTGCAAACAAGTTACTCGACGATGCCGGTATCAAAGATACCAATGGCGATGGATGGCGTGAATTCAATGGCAAGGATCTTCACTACGTAGCTACCTGCCCGGATGGCTGGTCTGATTGGCAAGCTGCCATTGAAGTTGTGGCTGCAGCCGGTAAGAATATTGGCATTGATATCACCACTAATTACCCTGATTGGTCAGTATACCAAACCATTGTCACCAACTGGCCACTCCCTGAGAAAGATTTCGACATTTTTATGATGTGGAGTGATGGTGCCGGACCGACTCAACCTTGGGGTCGTATCCGCCATCTACTAAGTGGCGAATTTGCTGAAACCACCAACAACTGGAATGGTAACTGGGGCGCTTATAATAATCCTGAAGTTAATGCCTGGATTGCTGAGCTGCCAACCATGTCCGATCCGGCCGCGATGAAAGAAGTCTACACAAACCTGGTGAAAGCATACTTAACAGATATTCCATCATTCACACTCATGTATCGCCCACAATCGTTCCATACAGTGAATGAATCTGTCTGGACAAATTTCCCGCATGAAAATGATGGTACCAATCCCCCTGTTCCTCCGCTGGATATGACTGACGGATGGGCTATAGCGGGTCTTTATAACCTGACTCTTGTGAAGTAAGAAACAATAATCATGTAAAAACAGCCATGTTCCTGTAAAATGGAACATGGCTGTTGATTACTAAAAGGAGGAAATACGTTGAAAGGTTACCGGAAGTATTTTCTTAACAAGATTCTCTGGTTATTAATTACCCTTGTTTTTGCTTTTATTCTTAATTTTATCCTGCCCCGTATGATGCCAGGCGATCCGGTTGCTGCGATTGTCGCCAGGCTTGCACAGGGTATGTCAAATTCAACTGGGATGAAACAGGTTTACGAACAATATACGTCTTTGTTTGGGACAAACCTGCCACTCTACCAACAATTTTTCATATATGTAAATAACGCTCTTCATGGTAATTTTGGTATTTCCTTTAGTCAATATCCTCGGACAGTTTCTGACATCCTCAAATCTTCTCTCATTTGGACAATTGCACTTCAGTTTCCGGCGATAATTGTTGGTTGGATAATTGGCAATACGTTGGGAGCACTGGCAGCGTACCTGAAAAAGGGATTTGATAAAGTCTTATTACCTGTCAGTATTTTTATTAGTAATTTTCCGCCATTTGGAATGGCGGTTATCTTGTTGGTTATCTTTGCTGTGAATTTGAAATGGTTTCCCACTTCGGGCGGTTATGGCTTTGATCTGATTCCAAACTTAAGTTGGAAATTCGTTTGGTCGGTGATTGTTCATTACCAATTACCATTTTGGTCAATTGTCCTGATTGCAATCGGTGGACAGGCAATCGGTATGCGTTCCATGTCAATTTATGAGTTGAACGCAGATTATGTAAAGTACAGCCGCTTCCTTGGAATCAAGGATCGTAAAATTGTTTGGTATGTTTTTCGAAATGCCATGCTCCCGCAGGTAACCGGCCTGGCTCTTTCAATTGGCACAATGGTCAGTGGAGCACTGATCGCTGAAATCATATTCAGTTATCCTGGTCTTGGCACCACGCTACTGAACGGTATTAAAGGCCAGGATTATCCACTCATATCTGCAACAACATTAATAATCACCTTAATGGTACTGTTTGCAAATTTTGTTGTAGAACTCGTTTATGGCTTAATTGATCCCCGAATCAAAGCAGCACAGGCCGATTAAGCGGAGATGCGGAAATGAAACATACACTTCAACAAGTCTTTCGATCCGGTAAATTCGTTGTCGGGTTTATCATTTTTTGCATATTGTTGCTGATTGTTCTGATTTACCCGTTGATTGTAACTGACCCCCCTTTAACAATCATTGCACAAGGGACTTTTTTCCCCCCCGGTATCTATGTTAATACCTACGACAGCGTAAATTCTCCATCTACATACATTCTTAACCTTGAAAATGCCGGAGTAAAACGTATTGCTTCCAAATTGAGTGATGAAGACCGTTTGGCTATGCAAGAGTTTCTGATAGTGGCTGGTGTCCCTGCGGAAGATATTGATATTACCAACACCCCGCAGCTCTTGGAGCAATGGAATAGTAATTACGACCCAAGCAAGAACATCAGCGGGATGACTCTGGCGCGTTCGAGATACTTTCAAAGGCTGAATACATCGCTTAAAGGGCTTCTTAAACCTGAAGGAGAAATTTTAGCTGCAATAAATGCAGATAGCGGCGATTTGGAACAGATTGGTTTGGTCAACCAAAATGATTATGTCAATGTCGGAGAGGTAGCCAATGTGCGCCTTTTAGCACTCGGAACTGATAATTTTGGTCGCGATATGTTAACGGAGCTGGTTCGGGCTGCCGGAGTATCTTTGCTGATCGGATTGGTTGCCGGCCTGGTCGCAACATTGATTGGCTTGGTACTGGGATTGGTGTCTGGTTATATTGGCGGAATTGTTGACGATTTAATCATGTTTGTCACCAATCTTTTCATCGTGATTCCTTCATTTGTGTTGTTGATTTTGATATCTTTTAGTATCGGACAGAATAAACGTGGTGCTTTTACTATAGCGCTCGTAATTGGCCTGACTTCCTGGGTTTGGACTGCCAGAGCTGTGCGATCGCAAGTCATTTCCTTACGTAATCGAGATCATGTAAATCTTTCCAAACTTTCCGGTCATTCGATTTTTCATATCATTCTCAATGATATCCTGCCATATATTGCTTCGTATGTCATCATGGCCTTCATTTTGCAAATTTCCTCTGCAATTTTGGTAGAAGCGAGTTTGTCAATCATCGGTCTGGGTCCCCGCACGACAGAAGTACCAACCTTGGGACTCTTAATGAACTGGGCAATGATCTATCAGGCCCATATTATTGGCAAATGGTGGGCGTATTTCCCGGTGCTGGTTGTCATCGCGCTGATCACCTTCTCGATGAATTTAATGAATACGGGGCTGGATCAGGTATTCAATCCAGCTTTGAGAGAGTAGGTGTTTAATGGCTAAAGTAATGTTGGAGGTAAAAGATCTAACCACAAAATACATCACTCGCTTTCGTGAGAATGTTTATGCGGTTGATCATGTTTCGCTGAAAGTAGAAGAAGGCAAGTCTTTGGGAATCGCCGGAGAATCTGGCTGTGGAAAATCCACACTGGCGCTCAGTCTGATGGGATATTACTTCCCGCCGCTTCATTACACCAGCGGCGATATTATCATTGATGGAACAAATATCTCTACTATGAAGCCGGATGAAATTCGGAAAAAAATTCTCGGACAGGAAATCGCCTACATCCCACAAGCTGCTATGAATGCACTCAATCCAACTCGTAAGATCATTAATTTAATTGAGGATGTTATTCAGGCACACGATCCCAAGGCTAAGAAGAAAGAAATTTACGATCTTGCGGTGGAACGATTTGAAGTTCTTGGACTGCCGGCAGAAGTATTACAAAAATACCCGGTTGAGCTCTCGGGAGGGATGAAACAAAGAACAGTAATCGCAATCTCAGTAATCCTTTCTCCAAAAATCTTGATTGCTGACGAACCTTCGTCCGCTCTCGATGTGACCAGTCAGAAGATGGTGATTAAGATGCTCTTGGATTTAATGGAACATGGCTTCATAAAATCAATGATCTTCATCACCCACGAACTGCCGCTGCTTTATAACGTGACTGATGATATTATGGTCATGTACGCCGGGCAAATTGTTGAAAAGGGAACTGCTGCTCAAACAGTATTTGATCCCCTTCACCCGTATGCTAAGGGCTTGATGGGTTCGATCATTGTCCCCGAGAGAGGACTTCGTGATGTTAAATTAACTGCCATTCCGGGCGTTCCCCCGAATTTAAAGAATCCTCCTCATGGCTGCCGCTTTGCTGAACGCTGTCGATATGTTGTACCGGAATGCAAGGTTCATCCGATCGAAATGCTTCATATTGCAGACAATCGCCATTATCGTTGTATTTTCTCAGAAGAATATTTGAGAAAGGCATACCAAAATGACTGATGAAAAGAAATCTTGCCTGAGGGGTTCTGGTTTAACCAAAATCTTCGGCCTGGGGCAGAAAAAAACTGTAGCTGTTGATCATGTTGATTTCAATTTCTATGCCGGCGAAATAATTTCAATCGTCGGGGAATCGGGCAGTGGAAAGACCACCCTCGCCAAGATGCTTTTAGGGTTAATCAGCACAACGGAAGGGGAAATTTACTTTGAAGGGAAATTACGTGATATAAGCACGCAAAAGAAAAAGAGAGAGTATTGGAAAGGGATTCAAGCCATTTTTCAAGACCCTTACTCCTCCTACAATATTTTTAATAAAATTGATACTGTTCTCTTGGATTGCATAAAAATGCGCGGAGGCGGAAGATTACCGCATGCGAAGAAGATCGAAATGATATCGGAAGCTTGTAGTTTTGTAAATTTAAAATTTGAAGAGTTAACCAATAAATACCCTTTTGAGCTATCTGGCGGGCAAATGCAGCGTTTAATGATTGCCCGTATTTTCCTGCTTAAACCAAAGGTGTTATTGGCGGATGAACCAACTTCAATGATCGATGCCTGTTCTCGGGCGACAATTCTGGATATGCTTATGGCTCTTCGCAAAGAGACGGGGATGACACTCATTTTTATTACCCATGATATCGGTCTGGCATATTTCGTTTCTGATAGTGTTTACATAATGGAACATGGGAAATTAATTGAAAGCGGAACTGCGGATGAAGTCATTTTGCACCCGAAAAAAGCCTACACAAAACGCCTGATCAACGATGTTCCCAAGATTCATGAAGAATGGGATCTTTCGACGGTGAAAGTCTCAAGTATCTGGAATGAAGCTTGATTTAACCTGATTCAAAATCTGAATAAGGCCATTGATCAAAATTTGAGAAAAAAGCGCAGCATTAGAATCAAAGGGTAAATTACGGCTGTACATAATTGTAAAAGGATGAGAGAAATATTCCCATGCTGAAAAGAATTAATAGTCAATCGAAAATTGGGCTGGTCATTCTTACCTTTGTGGCGTTTATTTCTCTCGGAATGCCTGATGGGTTATTGGGAATTGCATGGCCATCGATTCGATCCAGCTTTTCAATTCCAATTGACTCACTCGGGATGTTGTTGCTGTTTACGGTCGCAGGGTATCTAACATCCAGCTTCTTGAGTGGCAGTTTGATCTCTCATTGGGGTATTGGTCGCGTCTTGGCTTTAAGCTGTGCGATTACAGGCATGGGCTTAATCGGCTATACACTGGTACCGGCCTGGTGGATGATGGTATTGTTGGGGACCTTTGCCGGGCTTGGAGCTGGTGCGATTGATGCCGGATTAAATACTTACGTTGCAGCTAATTTTGGAGAAGGATTGATGCAATGGCTGCATGCCAGCTATGGTATTGGTATCACCCTTGGCCCGCTTATTATGACGCTTGCATTGACAGAATTCAATTCATGGAGAGTTGGTTATCGATTTGTGGGCAGTTTCCAGGTCTTATTGGCCATATGCTTTGTATTTACACTGGCAATGTGGAGTCGGGACAGTTCAACGGCCACAAGTAATGAGCCTAAATTGCTCACAGATTACAAGACACCATTGATGAATAGCCTGAAACAGTTACCTGTTTGGTTAAGCGTATTATTGTTCTTTATATATGTTGGCACGGAAGTATCATTAGGCATCTGGACATATAGCATTTTAACAGAATCACGCGGGATAAATGCAACCACTGCAGGTTTTTTCGCAGGAAGTTATTGGGCAACTTTTACGATCGGTCGCGTGATAGCCGGGCTTTATGCAAAACGCATTGGTATTAATTTACTGGTGCAAGGAAGCCTGATAATTGCATTACTTGGGGCCTTATTACTGGTTTGGAACCCGGTTGGATGGGTAAACCTGATGGCAGTGGCTTTGATCGGTTTTGCGATTGCACCCATTTTCCCGGCTTTGATGTCCGGCACCAGCCGGCGTGTCCAGCCGGTTCACGCTGCCAATACGATTGGTTTACAAATAGCTGCCTCCGGATTAGGCACCGCTCTCATCCCCGGAACATTGGGTGTTTTGGCGCGGCAATTGTCTCTGGAAGCCTTACCTCTATGTTTTGTTGGGGCCTTCATAATTTTATTTGGTCTATTCCGGCTTACCATGTATACAAATTTCGGTACCCTTTCGATAATGCGGGATTGAAGAGTGTTCCTGGTCTGACGATCGCCCGACAAAATGCAAACGATTCCAAATTCATAAAAAAATTTTTTTGGCAGAGGATAAAGTAAGATGAAAGTTCAATCATTAGTAGAGGATTGGGAATTCCGGCAAACAGGAACTCAAAATTGGTTACCGGCTACCGTACCCGGTGGTGTGCATACAGACTTACTGAATTTGGGGAAAATTCCTGATCCTTTCGTAGCTGACAACGAAAAACATGTCCAATGGGTTGCGGAAAGTGACTGGGAATATCGAACGGAATTCGAGTTATTGCCTGATATATACCTACTTTCCAAAACCTGGCTCACTTGCGATGGATTGGATACACTGGCAACCGTCACGTTGAATGGCCACCGGGTTGGACAGGCTAATAATATGTTTCGCCAGTATCGCTGGGATGTAAAACCTTACCTGAAAGAGAGCAAAAATGAGCTGGTAATCCGTTTTGATTCTCCGGTTCAATTTGCTCAAGAGCAGCAAGCTATTCGACCAATGCCTGGGGTGTCGCAGGCGATTACCGGGAGTCCGCACCTGCGTAAAGCACCCTGTCAGTTCGGCTGGGATTGGGGCCCACAGCTTCCACCGATTGGCATTTGGAAGGATATTCGCCTGGAGGGTACCAGTGACGCCAGGCTGGAGCATGTGTATTTGCACCAGATACATAAAGATGGAAATGTAACAATTTTGGCTCAGGTAGAAATTCAGCACTGGAAAGAAGCTGACCTTGGCTTGTTAATGCGCATTACTTCACCCAATGGCGAGTTTCATGAAAGAAAAGTGTCCTTTGAGGAGCAAGCCAAAGCAACCATCAGAATGGAAATACCATCACCTCAACTCTGGTGGCCAAATGGATATGGGGATCAGCCGCTTTATAAGATAGCTATTTTAATCTATCTAGATGATGACATCCTAGATCAAAAAGAATATCAACTGGGGCTTCGCACGGTTGAACTGCGTCAGGAGCCGGACCAATGGGGACGCTCATTTCAATTTGTGGTAAATGGTGTGCCAATATTTGCCAAAGGATCTAACTGGATTCCGGCTGATTCATTCCCAACCCGAATTACCAAAGATTCGTTGGAATGGCTTATTCGTTCTGCAGCCGATTCACACCAAAATATGTTGCGTGTATGGGGTGGCGGCTTCTATGAAGATGAAAAATTTTATGATTTATGTGATCAATACGGCATATTGATCTGGCAGGATTTTATTTTTTCATGCAGTATCTATCCGCTCGACAACAAAGAGTTTTTAGAAAATGTGCATGCAGAAGTTGTGGAAAACATACGCCGTCTGCGCCATCGAGCCTGCCTGGCATTATGGTGCGGAAATAATGAAATGGAATGGGGCTGGGTGGATTGGGGTTGGAAAGGCCCCGAATTCCAGGATTTAAAAATAGCCTATAACCAATTCTTTCACCACACCCTGCCTGGCTGGTGCAAAGAGGAAGACCGGGATCACGCCTATTGGCCCAGTTCACCCTCATCCGACACTCCTTTTGAAAATCCCAATGGGCAGCTCCAGGGGGATGCCCATTATTGGGATGTCTGGCACGGCCGCAAGCCTTTCAGCGCTTACCGCGACCAATTTCCGCGCTTCATGAGCGAATTTGGCTTTCAAGCCCTGCCACCCCTTGCGACAATTCGCAACTATGCAGAGGAAGCTGATTGGAATATGACCTCCTATATTATGGAGAGACATCAGAAAAATGATAGCGGTAATGCGCTAATGGTCGCGCAAATGCTGGATACATTCCGTCTGCCGAAGGATTTTGAGTCTCTGGTTTACCTGAGCATGGTGCTCCAGGCGGAAGGCATTCGTTATGGCGTAGAGCATTGGCGCCGCCATCCACAGCGGGTTGCCGGAATCTTATACTGGCAGCTGAATGACTGCTGGCCGGTTGCATCCTGGTCGAGTATGGATTACTTCGGACGTTGGAAGGCTTTGCATTATGCCGCCCGACGCTTCTACGCTCCATTGATGCTTTCCATTGAGGATACTCCACCAATTCAATCAATATTTGTCACCAATGATGCACTTGAACCCTGGCATGGAGATGTGCATTGGTCTCTAGAAACATTGGACGGTGAAGCTACAGATTCTGGCCAGGCAAAAATCACGGTTGGCTCCCAATCTATTGAGATGGTTGAGCGACTTGATTTTACAAATAAAGTTACCGACGATAACAAACGCAGCCTTATTTTTATAGCAGAACTCTGGCAAGCTGATCAGATAGTAGCGCGTCAAACAGCTTTCTTTGCCCCAATGAAACATTTATCGCTTGTTGAACCCGCAATTGAAAAAGAAATGAGTGTGGATAAAAACCGAATAACCATTCGACTGAAGTCAAAATCGACGGCATTATTGGTGGAATTGGCACTCAATGGTGTTGATGTGATTTTTAGTGATAATTACTTTAATTTACCCGCAGGACGAATAGTTCAAATTACGTGTCCGCTACCTGATGGATGGGAAGTGACCCGGGTGGAAAAAGACTTGTGTGTCCGTTCTGTCTTTGATTCTTTTGCACATAGTGCTAAAGCATAAATCATCATATCAAAATTGTTAAGAATCCATTTGCTATTTTGAATGGTACCGGAAAGGAAAAGAAAATGTTTACTGTTGAAGAAATGATTGAGAAAATGACGCTTGAAGAAAAAGCAGCCATATGTACAGGTACATCTGCCTGGACGACAACGCCGGTTGAAAGACTGGGGATACCGGAGCTTATGCTCGCGGATGGCCCACATGGATTACGGCGCGAAATCAATAGCAGTGGTTTGCTTTCTGAAAGTATGCCAGCCACCTGCTTCCCAACGGCTTCTTGCCTTGCTTCCACCTGGGATGTGAACTTAATCCGTGAAATGGGCCAGGCTTTGGCACAGGAATGTATCTCTTTGAAGGTTGATGTCATCCTGGGGCCGGGAACGAATATGAAACGTACTCCCCTGGGCGGTCGCAATTTTGAATATTTTTCTGAGGATCCATATCTGGCAGGGCAGATGTCTGCCAGCTTTATTAATGGTGTGCAAAGTAAGGGCGTGGGCACCTCGCTTAAGCATTTTGCCGGCAATAACCAGGAAACGCAACGGATGACGATCAGCACTGAAGTGGATGAACGCACCCTACGCGAAATTTATCTGCCAGCTTTTGAAATAGCTGTCAAACAAGGTAAGCCTTGGACAGTAATGTGTGCTTATAACAAGCTCAATGGCATTTATTGCTCTGAGAATCACAGGCTGCTGGTCGATATCCTCAAAGATGAGTGGGGCTTTGAAGGATTAGTAGTATCCGATTGGGGTGCTGTTCATGATCGAGTAGCATCTCTGCTGGCAGGGCTCGACCTGGAAATGCCGGGTCCGCGAGGCCTGCGCGTAAAAGCGGTTGTGGATGCTGTCAGTTCAGGGATATTGGAAGAAAGCATTTTGGATGAAGCTGTTGGCCGCATCTTAAGAATTGTGCTCAAAGCAGCAGAGTCACCTAAGGGTGGTGAATTTGACAACAAAGCACACCACGCTCTGGCGCGCCGAATTGCCTCTGCAGGCATGGTCCTTCTGAAAAACAATGGCATTTTACCTTTGAAAGGACAGAAGAAGATTGCTGTGATCGGCCGAGCTGCAAAGGAAGCGCATTTCCAGGGTGGTGGCAGCTCGCATATCAACCCAACTCAGGTGGATAGTCCTTTCGATGAATTGCGAGCACTGGCGAGTGATTCAGAATTCAGCTATTCTGAAGGCTATCCGGCGGATGATAGTTTTCATGAGGAATTGATTAATGAAGCTGTTGCGAATGCTCGCTCTGCCGAGGTGGCCTTGCTTTATCTTGCGCTGCCTGAATCAAAAGAATCGGAAGGCTATGACCGTCCGGACCTTGACCTGACGCATCAGCAAATTGAGCTCATTAACGCTGTTGGAGCAGTACAACCCAATACGGTTGTTATCCTTAATAATGGCGCCCCGGTGGTGGTTGCTGACTGGATTAACAACACTGCTGCTTTGTTGGAAGCCTGGATGATGGGACAAGCCGGAGGAGGCGCGATCGCCGATCTCCTTTTTGGCAAGGTCAACCCATCCGGAAAATTGGCAGAAACTTTTCCGCTCAGATTGGTTGATACTCCGGCAACCATCAATTTCCCTGGCGAAAATGGCGAAGTACGATATGGCGAAGGGCTGTTTATCGGATACCGTTATTATGACGCCAAACAATTGCAGGTGCAATTCCCCTTTGGTTATGGCTTGAGCTATACCAATTTCACCTACAGTAACCTGCGCGTTTCAAATGACAAATTCCGCGATGTGGATGGTCTGACCATTAAAGTGGATATCAGCAATAGCGGTAGTATTGCAGGTAGTGAGGTTGTTCAGCTGTATGTCCATGATCAAAAATCAGAATTGGTGCGCCCTTACAAGGAATTGAAAGCCTTTGACCGGGTCTTCCTGGCTGCAGGTGAAACGAAAACCGTGAGTATGAAACTTGATTTTCGTTCGTTCGCATATTTTCATCCTGGTTATAAGCGGTGGATCAGTGAGGATGGTCAGTTTGATCTCCTGGTCGGATCATCGTCGACAGACATCCGCTGCCGGAAAACAGTAAGCCTGGTATCAACCCTTGTCTTGCCTTCTCTCTTGACACGTGAATCAACACTACGGGCCTGGTTATCTGATGCGCATGGAAAAGAGGTTTTCACCCCGCTTTTCAACCAATTCTTGGCCCCCATGCAAAAGATGTTGGCCGGTGACGATGAAAATGGTGAAATTCCGCCGGATACCCTCAATTACTTGATGGAGATGCAGCTGGTCGACCTGCTCCATTTTGCCGAAGGCACACTGCCAGGTTCACCTGAAGATATCGTGAATAACTTACTTACGCAGGTATATGGGTGAGATCAATAACGATTATCTTAGCCACCGGTTTCCTAGCCGGGAAACAACAAAATACCATGATCGCCGGAAATGTAAGTATGATCGGTTAACCCTTTGGCCCAATGAAAAGAACTTAAGAAATAAAGATTAGAACAGGAAGAATCATGACACCCAGTATACAAATAATCAGCTCAGCACTCGAAAATATTCCCTGGGAAGAGCGACCGACCGGCTCCGACGAAGTTGTCTGGCGTTCTGGCCGCAATCCAATCATCACGCGCGATGCTGTTGCCAGAGTGAACAGCATTTTCAACAGTGCTGTGGTTCCATACCAGGATGGCTTTGCCGGGGTGTTTCGTTGTGATAACAATGCGCGCGAGATGCAAATCCACGCGGGAAAAAGCCCGGATGGGTTAACCTGGGATATCAATTCGCAGCGAATTCAATTTAAATATGACGATGAGGAAATTGGCCGGCATGTCTATGGTTACGATCCGCGTGTTTGTTGGTTGGAAGACCGCTTCTATGTTACCTGGTGTAACGGTTACCATGGCCCGACGATAGGTGTTGGGTATACCTACGATTTTGTAGATTTTTATCAGATGGAGAATGCATTTTTGCCATTCAATCGCAATGGAGTTCTCTTCCCGCGGCGCATCGGTGGAAAATATGCGATGCTTAGCCGCCCAAGCGATAATGGTCACACACCATTTGGCGAAATCTACTATAGTGAAAGCCCGGACATGGTGCATTGGGGGCATCATCGGCATGTGATGGCACCGCGAGACGGTTGGCAATCCACGAAAATAGGGGCGGGTCCCATTCCTATTGAAACTTCGGAAGGTTGGCTTCTGCTTTATCATGGTGTCTTGACTTCCTGCAATGGATTCGTATATAGTTTTGGGGCTGCCTTGTTGGACTTAGAGCAGCCCTGGAAGGTGTTATATCGCACACGGCCGTATTTACTCCATCCACGTGAAATTTATGAAAACGTCGGTGACGTTCCAAACGTAGTATTCCCTTGTGCCGCTCTGGTGGATGCGCCTACTGGCAGAATGGCGATTTATTACGGCGGTGCTGATACGGTCACCTGCCTGGCTTACACGTACATTCCTGAATTGATCGATTATCTTAAATTGAATTCTTATTGAAAACAACTTCTCAACCCCGTTTTATAAAAAAGATACCAAAAACTGATTGAATTGGATAAATGCATTTTATGAAGTACGGTTATTTTGATGATGATAACAAAGAATATGTAATTACACAGCCTGATACGCCCTTGCCCTGGATCAATTACCTGGGGATGGAATCGTATTTTGGAATAATTTCCAATACAGCCGGAGGATATTCATTTTACAGAGATGCCCGCCTGCGGCGTTTAACTCGCTACCGCTATAACAATGTGCCGCTCGATACCGGCGGGCGTTACATCTATCTGCGCGACGATAAATCCGAGACGCCGGATTACTGGTCTCCTACCTGGCAACCCGTCAGAACCCAATTGGATACTTATGAATGCCGGCATGGTATGGGTTATACAAAAATTAAGGCGAGCTACAAAGGAATTGGCAGTGAGATCATATATTTTGTGCCTTTGGGTGAAAATTTGGAGATCTGGGAATTTGACATCACAAATCAGCGCTCTGAAACGGCGGAATTATCCATATTTTCAGCCATTGAATTCTGTCTGTGGGATGCGGTTGATGATGCGACCAATTTTCAACGTAATTACTCGATCGGTGAGGTTGAAGTACTGGGCAATGTAATTTATCATAAGTCCGAGTATCGCGAGCGCCGCAATCATTTTGCTTATTTTGCCTGTTCCCAAGCGCTGGCAGGGTTTGAGACCCAGAGAGAAGACTTTTTGGGTGCTTATCATGGCTGGGAAGATCCCCAAGCAGTTGTGGAAGGAAAAACCAATGATTCGGTGGCAATGGGTTGGCAGCCAATAGGTTCTCACCATGTCAAAGTTACTCTGGCAGCGGGCGAATCACAGAAAATTATCTTTCTGCTTGGCTACCATGAAAATAAGCTGGATGATAAATTTGACCCGATTGATTCAATTGTCATCAACAAGAAAACCGTATTGCCGGTGATTGCGCGCTATTTCCAGGCGCAAGAGGTTGCTTCAGCCTTCAACGATTTACAGATTTACTGGAAAAATCTGTTAAGCCGGCTGAGTGTGATTACACCCAATATTCATACCAACCGTATGGTGAATATCTGGAATGCTTACCAGATGATGATCACTTTTAATTTCTCACGATCAGCTTCTTATTTTGAATCGGGTGTTGGGCGTGGAATGGGGTTTCGCGATTCGAACCAGGATTTATTGGGTTTTATGCACCTGATTCCTGAGCGGGCACGTGAACGCATTCTGGATTTAGCAGCGACGCAATTGCCTGATGGCGGTGCCTATCACCAATACCAGCCTATGACCAAGCTGGGAAATAATGAAATCGGCGGCCATTTTAACGATGATCCGCTCTGGTTGGTGCTGTCCGTCAGTGCCTATCTGAAAGAGACTGGCGATTGGGAAATCCTGGAGGAATCCGTACCTTATGACAATAAAACGGGCAGCGAAGAAGCCTTGTCGGGCCATCTGCAGCGCTCGATCCAATTCACACTTGACAGGCTGGGTCCGCATAACCTGCCATTGATTGGGCGGGCTGATTGGAACGACTGTCTCAACCTAAACTGTTTTTCTGATACACCTGGTCAATCATTCCAGACCACAACTGGAGAAGATGGCAAGGTTGCGGAAAGTGTATTTATTGGCGGTCTATTTGTTCTGGCAGCCAATGAGATGGAAGAAATCTTTAAACGCCTTGAACAGTTTGAGGCAGCCGATCAACTGCATATCTCCCGTTTGAAAATGGAGGAAGCGATCAATACTGCCGGTTGGGATGGGGCTTGGTTTCGTCGCGCATACGATGCCTTTGGGGATCCTGTCGGCTCACAAACCTGCCGGGAAGGTCAGATCTATATTGAACCGCAGGGTATCTGTGTGATGGCAGGCCTGGGGATTAAGAATGGCAAGGCAGAAATAGCGCTTAATTCAGTTGGTGAGCGCCTGGCCAGTGAACATGGTATAGTTCTCTTAAATCCTGCATACCAAAAGTATTACCTAAATTTAGGTGAGATATCTTCTTACCCACCTGGTTATAAAGAAAATGGGAGTGTTTTCTGTCACACCAATCCCTGGATCATGATTGCGGAGACAAAAATTGGTCGTGGAGATCAAGCCTTTGATTATTATTTGCGCATAAACCCTTCCTTTCGGGAAGAGCTGAGTGATTTGCATCGTTGTGAACCTTATGTGTATGCACAGACGATCGCAGGGGTGGAAGCGCGTAAACCGGGCGAAGCAAAAAACTCATGGTTGACCGGGACGGCAGCCTGGAACTTCGTCGCAATTACACAATTCATTCTTGGGATTCGCCCCACCTATGATGGATTACAAATCCAACCGGTTATCCCTGTGGATTGGAAAGAATTCCGGGCTACCCGTTATTTTAGAAGGTCTTATTACGACATTACCGTAGAGCGGGAAGGACCGGGTAACAACGTGAAGTTAATTGTAGATGGCCGGATAATCTCGGGCAACGTGATCCCTCTAGCGGAGAAAGGTAAAGAGCGGGTCAGCGTTTATGTGAGAATATTTTGAAAATGGTTGAGCCAATAGGGGGTTTGGCTCATTTTTTCCAGAGAGTAATTAACCGTTCGATATCACCGGCTACTTCCAACCCGGCATTTTGACCGCAATCCTCCAAAACCAGGTGCTCGGTTCTATTTCTGATCTCAAATAATTGCAATTGAATGCTGGCATCAATTGTCTCTGGTACCCGTCCGCTCATATCTGTACGGGTGGGGGCGTACACATTGAATCCCTGGGAACGCTCAATGTGCATTGCGAGCCGGTGTGTTTTGTTGCGCACCACCCATTCAATTTGTTTCTCAGAGGGAATCAGGGTTTCCACCTTTGAACCGTTATAAGTGGTGAAGCGATGCAATTTACCCTCGTACAAAAGGCCAATGATAAATCCGGGAAACGCTGTGGCCACCCAAGGAATGATCGCGATGGAGGCGGTCAGCGAAGTACCTGGCGTTTTGAAGTGATTTGACTGGCTCCAGATCCAGGCATCCGGAAAAGATCCACCCCAATCCTTTTCGATATATCCTCTGCCGCCACTAAAATCAATTTCCTCACCATTGATTGCAAGGGAACCTTGAATACTATGGTCCAGGCTGACCACTCCATGATTGCACTGCATGAAAGGCACATATGCATACCAACCCATAATCCCCGGAGAACCCAGTGTAACCGGCCAGGGTTTTATGTTTTCGAACTGCAAGATTCCCTGTATCTTTCGTTCTCCATTTGGAATATCAAGTGAGAGGTGATCGGCCTTGAATTGATTCTGCCCAATGTGTATGTCAAATGTTTGATTGGATGGTTTGAATTGTTCGATAGAAAAATTTTGCATGGTAACGCGGGCGGATTTTCCATCGAGCAACTGTACAAAAGCGTGGTCATTCTCAGGCTTTTCTCCATAAAACACACCTGGAATGATCGCAAATATGCGTTCCTGGCTTTGATTGGCAATTTTGTAATACCAACCTTCAAAGTAAGGCCGCTTGCGACGCGGTGGATGATGCATGGAAGGATTAAATAATCTGCGAAAGCTTTTCGTAAGGGATATCATGGTATTCTCATAGTAACAGGAAGGAGATAAAACCACGCTATACGTACATTGTACAATGGTACCCGCTTATGTTCCCTTTCAAATTTGATGTGCTTTGGCAACCACTCAGCCATGGAATTGCCATCCCACTAAAGAACAGGATTAGTGACTACTACTCAAAAACTTAATAAAGCGGTGGTTTGGTGCTTACCGAATGCACCCTATGCCTTGTTTGCATTGTACAGTGATATATCATCCTCGCATACCGCCTTTCGGCGGTATGGCCGAATCTGCCCATAACAAAAAGCAGTGATAGTTTGGACCGTTATGAACTGATTTGAAAAAAAAGTCAAAAAGCTTTCCTCTCGAAGGGATGATAATTTTTTCACGTGAGATCTATCGTAAGGGTGAAGCATTCTGGAAACCATTCCATCTTGTAAAAACATACCCATCGCGGATGCTTCGCTCATCAGCTCACTGCTGCTCATAACAAAACTCAAACGTAGCAACTTAACCCCTCACGCTACTAAGCCACTCGCGCAGATGGGCTTTTTCGCTCCAATTCACTCCGGCCTTTTCAACTTGGTGTAGCCGGCCCATTTTACCAGTTTGTTATTTCTGCTTTGGATGACGCTCTGCGTCATTGGATGGTCTCGTAATGACATCATTCTTGGAAAGACGGAGTCGGGCCATGCTTTGAACCCATCTAATTTCTCCATCTTGAATTAACTACACGTGGTGATAAAAAATGGTAAAGCGATAGATTCCACAAGAAATTTGATCAATGTGTTTGTAATGATAAAAAATCCGCAAAGCAATTTGAAGTAAAATAGAAACACTTACCGGTTCAATGGGAGATTGCATTCATGATTAAATCTGTTGTAGGAAAGATATTGTTCGTTAACTTGAGCGATGGCAGCCATCGGGTTGAGGATGTTCCGCAAGAGGTTTACCAGAATTATCTCTCCGGTTTGGGTTTGGGGGTCCACACGCTTTATAATCATATTCCGGCTGGTGCAGATCCGTTCGGAGAAGATAATATGCTTGGTTTTGTGGGCGGAATACTGACTGGTACGGGAGCAATGTTCAGCGGAAGATTTTTAGTGGTTGGAAAATCACCCATCACCGGGGGTTGGGGGGATGCAAATTGTGGTGGGAATCTGGCACCATTGATTAAGCAAAGTGGCTATGACGGTATTTTTTATCAAAGGGATTGTCAGCCAGCCTGTTTATGTACATGTTCATAATGGAAAAGTGGAAATTCTTCCAGCAGAAGATTTGTGGGGAAAAGATACGATTGATACTGAAGATACCCTTATTCAACGTCATGGTACCCGGGCGCGCGTTGCCTGTATCGGCCCGGCTGGTGAGAATTTGGTGCGCTATGCCGGTATTTCCAATCACCATGGCCGCATGGCAGGTCGTTCCGGTCTGGGGGCAGTTATGGGCTCTAAAAAGCTAAAAGCGCTTGTTTTGGAAGGAAAAAACAAAGTAGAAATACATGATCGGGCAACAATTCAGTATTGGAGTAAGGCGACCAGTAAGTTAATGCCCAGAGGTAAGAGCAGCATTCCGGGATGGGTATTGCTCTTGATGGGTCGGATCATGAATTTATTACCGATTAATATCCGTATTGACGGGTTAATGTCTTTACCACCTTTTGGTGAATGGGGCACCAACTCCACCAATGAATTGAGCGTTGTATCAGGTGATGCACCGGTACGCAACTGGCGGGGTAATCCGGCTATGTACCCAACAAAAAATGTAGGTGTCAATCGTATTTCAACTTACCAGCGCAAGAAATACCACTGTACTGCCTGCCCACTTGGCTGCGGGTCAGTCATGGAGATAAGCGGTCGCTACAAAGAAACTCATCGCGCAGAATATGAGACTGTAACTGCTTTCGGTTCGAACCTACTCAATCAAGATCTGGACTCAATCTTTGATATGAATGAGTATTGCAACCGGATGGGGTTGGATTCGATTTCAACCGGTTCAGTGATTGGCTTTGCCATGGATTGCTATGAGCAGGGTTTGCTCCCCGAGAATTTGACAGCCGGCCTGTTACTTGAATGGGGAAATCAGGAGACTATCTCGAAATTAGTTGAAATGATCACTTACCGTCAAGGCCTGGGTGATTTGTTGGCGGAAGGAGTTTACCGCGCTGCAAAAGTGCTTGGTGATCAGGCTCAGAAATATGCCATCCACTCCGGAGGACAGGAACTGCCCATGCACGATCCGCGCATGGACCCGGTTTATGGCGTCATTTATCTGGCAGATCCCACCCCCGGCCGGCATACGATAACCAATACAATGGAATACGAAATGTTCAATTTGTGGACGCGCGTCAGCTGGGCACCAAAACCAGCTCCGCAGTACCCCAAACGTGAAAAATATGAAAACAGTCAGGAAAACGCAGCCAAGAATGCTGCCGGAGCAATGTATAAAGCAATCCTGGATTGTGCCGGATTATGTCTCTTCGGTGCCCATATTGGGGTTGACCGTTCTGGAATTTTCGAGATGTTGAATGCAGCAACCGGATTAGAACTGACCCCCGATGAATATATGCGTACAGGCCAACGAGTACAGGATTTGCGACAATGGTTTAACATCCGTCATGGAGTTGAACCAGATCAAGTAGTGATAAATGCCCTTGTCAGGGGGCAGCCACCGGCAGTTAAGGGTCCAGCCCGAGGTCTCAGTTATGATCTGGATGGTATGCGTCGCAAATATTGGCAGGCCATGGGATGGAATGAAATGGATGGCCATCCGTTGGAACAGCCAGGTCTATGGATTTAATTTGCGTTAAAATGGTTGCTCCTTTTGAGCTTAGAAGTATTTCCACGGATGGGGAAATTGCTATTCCTGCCGGAACAAGCCTGCTCAAGATGCTGCTGATGACCGGTGCACCGCTGTATGCGCTGGCCATGCCGGTTGTGGTCAATGGAAAACAAGAATCAAAGTCCTATTGCTTGCAAGATGGCGATATTGTAGTCTTTGTAATGCCTTTCAGCGGGGGATAAGCAGGTGGAAAGAGTATAATGAATTTATGTATCGCAGACGTTACTACCGTATTTTAGTGTTTTTCGCTCGAACTTTTCTGAATATCATTTGGTGGGATATTATTCTTTCCCGGTTGGGTTTTCGTAAAATAGCACGTCATACTCGTCCGGGCCGCATGGTTGCTTTTGCCAAGGACTTCCGCAAATTGGCTGTGCGAATGGGTGGGGTGATGATTAAGGTTGGGCAATTCCTTTCCGCCCGTTTGGATGTGCTGCCGAGAGAAATCACGGACGAACTGGCTGGTCTCCAGGATGAAGTTGCACCTGAACCCTTCGAGCCAATTCGTGCGCTGATTGAGGCCGAATTTGGAATGCCATTGGATAAAAAATTTAGTGAGTTTAACCTTGAACCAATGGCCGCCGCTTCCATTGGGCAAGCCTATTGTGCAAAGCTTTGTATGACAGAAACTGAGCAAGGAACCTGTCCGGACGTAGTCGTCAAAGTACAGCGCCCTCATATTGAAGACATCATTGAGATTGACCTATCAGCAATCCGAATTGTTGGTAAATGGCTGGAACAATATAAGCCGATCAGCAAACGGGCAGATGTGTCAAAATTAATCGCTGAATTCAGCCGTTCTTTATATGAGGAAATTGATTATATAAACGAGGGCAAAAACGCTGAAAAGTTTGCTGAGAATTTTAAGGACCGAGCGGATGTTCGGGTACCTGATGTAATTTGGAGCCATACTACTCGCCGGGTATTAACATTACAAGATGTGGGTGGCATTAAGATAACTGAATATGAAAAAATTGACGCAGCCGGCATAGATCGTGCTGAAGTGGCTGAACGTTTGCTTGACACTTATTTAAAACAAATATTCGAGGATAGTTTTTTCCATGCAGATCCGCACCCCGGTAATCTTTTTGTTCAACCTGCCCGTGAAGGCGAAGACCCGGCCAATTGGCGCCTGACCTTCGTTGATTTTGGTATGACGGGTACCATCCCTGAAACAACTTTCAAGGGTCTGCGCGAAATGCTAATCGCAATCGGAACTCAAAATTCGCACCGTCTGACACAGTCCTTTGAAACTTTGGATGTGCTCTTACCCGGGACGGATATTGAGCTGCTGGAAAAAGCGGGTCAACGAATATTTGAGCGTTTTTGGGGAAAAAGCACAGAGCAAATCCGCGAAATGGGTCATGAAGAAGCCAAGGAATTTATAAATGAATTTGGTGATCTGATGTACGAAATGCCATTCCAGGCACCTGAAAACCTGATCCTGTTGGCCAGATGCGTCGGTATCCTATCAGGAATGTGTAGCGCTTTGGATCCCCAGTTTAATATCTGGCAAAGCGTTACCCCTTATGTTGCCAAATTGGTTGAAACAGAAAGTGGCGGAGCATTCAAGACAATTTTAGATGAAGTGCTGAATGTCTTAAAAGTCCTGGTGGCATTGCCGGTAAAAGCTGATGCGCTTGTCACACGCATGGAACAAGGTAGGCTGGAAGTACGCATGCCATTGTTAACACGAGAAATGGAAAGAATACACAAATCTCAACGTAAGATTGCCGGTTCGATAATTTTTGCAGCCTTTTTGCTGGGAGGCGTGCAACTTTTTATTTCTGGTAATTTATCCCTGGCTGGTGGATTTTGGGGGGTAGCCCTTATCAGTTTTTTGTGGGTTTTGTTCGTCAGATAAGTTGCAATATCAGCTGAAAAAATAAAAAAGGGTGCATGTTATGTGCACCCTTTATGGCTGGTATCTTCGATAATCTCAGCTGGTGTGTTTTTCCGTGTGGTCTATGGCTGCATCCAGCAAGCTGCGCAATCCCAGTAAAAATTCCTTACGGGCGGCTTTGCGATTCTCCAGAACGCCTTCCGGCACCATGGACTCAACTACCTTGCGCATATTATGACGGGCAGAACGCATATGTTCGCGAGCCTCATCAATTTTTGGATTTCTTGGCATTTCATGACCTTTTTTTTCTACCATCGCTACCTCCTAAAAAGCTGTAGGTTTGCAGCTTGTATTTAAATTATACGATGGTCTGGCAAATAGTCAAGAGCACGTAATGGCAAAGCACTTTATGAAGGCTCATTTTTGCGGCATTTCATGGTTCATCCCTTTTTTCATTGGAACTACGGTCGCTGCGCCGTTTACCTTTGCAGTGAGGTCGGGAAAATTCTGCTCAATGCGGCTAAACCTGGATAATTCGCAGGTGAGCTTAATCCATTAATCCCAATGTACTTTACCGGTTTCACCCGCCCATTGCGCATAGGAGTATCGCGCTTAAGTTGCTCATTTTGATCTTTATAAATCTTATCTTATTCTATAATTTCACCTGTCCTTGGCATGATCGCGCCAATGTTCGGCTCTGCGCCTGCGGCAGTCAAACCGGCCATTCCGGAAAAGGCGCCCATTGGAACTGAAGAGTAGAATTTTGGGAGAAATCTGATATATCAAATTCGTATTGACATACGAAACCGATTTCGAACTGAAATTTCACGCTTATTTTCAGCAATTATAATGAAAAGTTTCCAAAAAATATTATAGAAAAATACTCAAAGATGCGCGTATTTCCTTTCAACCACATTTCCATTGACGGGATATTGATTTTCTAGTAGAACAAAGGGAGATAATTGGAGGAAAAATGGAAAATGTTGTTTCGACACAGGTCATCATTGTCGGTGCAGGGCCAACTGGATTGGAGCTCGCGTTGGCTCTTAAGCGAGCTGGAATTGATCACCTGATCTTCGATGCCGGCCAAATAGGACACACCATCAGCTGGTGGCCGCGTAACACTCGTTTTTACAGCACGCCAGAGCGTATTGCCATTCCTGGGATACCTTTACAAATCTACGATCAACAGCACCCCACGGGTGAGCAGTACCTGGCCTACTTACGAGGCGTTGTGGAAGCAAATGGTCTGCGTATAAATTCTTTTGAGCCGGTAACACGATTATTTCGAATGGATGAAGGCTTTCTGGTTATAACTGAAACGATGGCCGGCTTGAAGCGTTACACTGCCAATCAGTTGGTTCTGGCAACCGGTGGGATGGCTAGCCCGCGCTTGCTGGATATTCCGGGTGAAGATTTTCCGCACGTCAGTCACTATCTGGATGATCCCCATTTTTATTTTCAAAAGAGACTGTTGGTAGTTGGCGGCCGTAACTCAGCTATCGAATATGCTTTACGCTGTTGGCGGGCGGGTGCGCAGGTGACCCTCAGCTACCGGAAGGCGGAATTACCCAAAGCCTCTATTAAACCGGCACTGATGCAGGATATTGAAACGGCAGTAGGTGACGGCAAGATATGCTTTTTACCAGGCACGGTTCCGATTGAAATTACCCCCACCGAAGTGATTCTGGCAAAAACTGACGCTGAGGGAAAGCCGGAGTCAGGCGAGCATACCAGCTTACTTTTTGATTTTGTTTTGATATGCAGCGGCTACGTAGCCGATATGGGGCTCTTTTCGCAATTGGAGGTCACGTTGCTGGGAGAAGAGCAGGTGCCGGTCTTTGATGATGAAACGATGCAGACAGATGTACCAGGTGTATTCGTTTTGGGAACGGCAGCCGGAGGAACTCAGAAAAAATACAGACTTTTTATTGAAACATCACATGTTCAGGTTGAAAAAATTACGGCGGTGTTGCTGGCGAAATATAATTGCGGGAAATCTGTGCCTGGAGAATAGTTGATCTGGCCAAAGTAATTCCCCAAGATATGAGTGCTATTTTGTAAACCCAAATAATAAGAGGTAATCACAGTTGCTCACCTTTAAGTGCTTTTTCCTGATCGCCGGTTGGTGTAATATAGAAATTTAACAAAAATTCAATACCCTGGTTAAAGATCAAATTTTATTGGAGCAATGGTTGATCCCCCCTCAAAAAAAATTCTAATTTAAAGTGAGGCTTGCATTATGACCATGTGGATATTTCGTCCGGTGAATAACAAATATCCTTCTGGAAAATTGAGAAACAGCAATTAATTTGCAACTATTATGGCGGTTAAAACGTCATATGGAAGTAGTTGTAGAGGATTAAATACAAGTTTATGGTTACCTCACCTCAGGTAAGGTACCCAGTTTTAAGTTGGTACATAAATTGTAGCTAAAACTTAAGAATAGATACAATCAATTGGCTCTCAAAGAACTCGAAAAAGGTTCAGGATGCTTTAGTAATATTCTAATAAGTTGAAAGGCCAAGATCAAATATGGACTCTTCCGGTCAACCGGCCAATAGAGAATGGATGATTAAGTAAACATGAATCCCAAACTTTTTTTTCTAATTCTTTTGTTTATGGCTTCTTTTCTAATTTTAACTTCAGCTGACAACCCGCCCCCCCTGGTTGCATCACCACAGACTCAGGCTGAACTTGCGGCTGCGTTTTTCGAAAGGTTGCAAACAAATAAGGAACCAAAACTGCTTACATTTGATCTTTTTACACCTGAAGTGGATACTGCTTTTTTGAGCCCAGATGGGTCCAGAGCTGTAATATGGTTGGCCTTGCGCGATAATTATGGACGCATCCTGGCAACCGAACCAGGGTTGGTTGTTGCGCAACTGACCAAGACAGGTTGGCAAGTGATCCTTCCAGGTGATACTGGTTGGGAGGAAACATTATCCTCATTGCCGGCTGGCATGTTGCCACTGGAGAAAATGGCCGCTCCTGAACAACCTGAAATGGATTCAGTAGCAATTGCAGATGTTTACACTGGCTATTATTTACCCTTTGTGGCAGGCACGAGTCGCTGGCTGGAAGGTTCGATCAGCCATTTCCAATACATTCCCGAACTTGGTTACCCGTCTTGCACCGCAGAATTCTGCCGATATGCATTTGATTTTACCGACGAAGAACATTTCCCTCTGGTTGCTGCAAAAACCGGTACTGTGTATGCCACCAGGGATAGTTGCAGCAATGGAAATACTGGCTGTACCAATTATATCGTTTTGCAAAATGCCAATGAAGGCACTTACCAGATTTATCTTCATCTGGCATACGGCACCATACCGGACAAATTGACCAATGGCAGGCTAGTGCAACGCGGCGAATATATCGGGGATAGCGATGACACCGGTTATAGCACTTCGAACCATGTTCATTTCATGGTTACCAATAGTGTTTGGGTCGGGGGTGACGGCTATTATTGGGGCCGTTCAGTCGAAATAAATTTCGCTGATGTGCCAATTAATAATGGCATTCCTCGTACTTGTTATGAGGTTACCAGTTTCCCTATATATGATGGCGCACACGACTGCATTGGCAATCGCAATGATCCGCGTAACCCGGCGAATGATTGGTTTTTATCTGGCAACGTGGGTGCTTATCCGCCGAGTGGAACTCTGAGCAGACCAGCGGCCGGAATAACGGTAGCCTCCGGATCCAATCCGTTGATGGATGTGACCGCGAATGTGAGCGACGATGTACGCGTTTCTGCGGCTCAATTATCAGCGCGATTGAACGGTCAATGGGTTGAAGTCGGCCCGCGCGTCACATCTCAGGCATCAGCCGGCGTTTTTGATTGGGATGTGAATTTGTGCAATATTGGCCCACTGAATGGCCCTTTGGAAGTGGCATTAACGGTCTGGGATCACGAAGGGACCAAGGTTCCCAATCTCAGCCCTCGCACAATTTTGGTGGACCATGCCTGTCCCCCGCCCGCCAGCCAGATGGCACCTGCCGGGACGTTTGATTCAACTGCTTTACGGCTGAACTGGCAGTTACTGGATGCCGGCATCGGGGTGAATTCCTATCAAGTGCAGTGGCGCAGTAATCCGGGCATCTGGGATGCATCCAACATCCTTACTTTTCCGAAGACTCAATTCTCAAGTTGGTTTGCAGGCCAACCTGGTGGAAATTATTTATTTCGGGTGCGGGCAGTCGATCTCAATGGACAGTTGGAGCCCTGGCCGGCAGGTGATGTGGGCGAAATTAGCGTTACTTTGCCGGTTACCTGCAACGGTGACACATTTGAAGCGGATGATAGTATCAGCCAGGCAAAACCTATCGGGTTGGATGTGCCGGTGCAGCATTCACTGTGCGGTGTGGGTAACCAGGATTGGGTCTATTTGGATTTACAGGCAGGTGAATACTATCGTGTAGTAATGCAATCTGTGAGTGGTGGAGCAGCTGTGAAGATGAGCGCTTATGGCAACAATGAAACAAACCTATTAACAACCGTGCAATCCAATGGAATTGGTCAGGGAACGGTTTTGCTCTTCAACGCAGCGACGACTGACAGGTATTTTCTCAAAATTGAACCTTTCCCAATCTACCTTTCAGGGACAGAAGCAGTTTATTCAATTGAAGTATCAAATGTGGCGCTGACATACCTGCCATTTGTGGCAAGATAATCCGGATTATTATGTGCTTAACAAGACCGGCCCTGGATCCTTTCAAAAGTCGCCAGCGACTCTTCAGTCAAACATTGGCATTGGTTTTTTATGTTGAATGTGTATCCAACTTGATCTCTTGCAGTATGGCTTGAATGATAGCCCTTGATTTTGCTGAGGTAGGGATCCTCTGCTTGAACCCGAAATCCTCAAAAAAACTCTTGAAAATCGCCGCATTTTGTTCTAAATTGGATGGGTTTGAGGGTTTGAAACTTCGCGTATAATGTCTATATGTTCAAAATTCACCCTATTCGTTGTGGATGGGGCATTTCGTACCTGATTGAATCTCAAGCCGGATTGTTTTTGGTTGATAGTGGCTCGCCTGGAAATGCCAAGCTTATTCTCGCAAAAATGGCGGATCTTGGGCGTAGTGACTTACGGTTGATCTGGACAACGCATGCGCACTACGATCATTATGGCAGCGCACAGTCTTTACGTGAGATAACCGGGGCGCCAATTGGAGTCCACCCGGCAGATGCTGATAGTATGAGCAATGGCCAATCTCCTTTGGGTACTGCACATAAATACGGTATTATCTATGTACTTGCCCAACACATGTTGTTAAGTCTCCAAAATTTACCGGTGACAGTGCCAGATTATACCCGCAACCATGGGGAAACACTCATTGAATTTGGACTTGAAGCAACGGTTTTGCATACACCCGGTCATACACCAGGTCATACTTGTTAGCTGTTGTCGAACGGCATCGCTTTTGCCGGCGATTTATTCGGCAGTTTTCCGAAACCGGGCGTACAGCGTTTGCTCGCCACAGACTGGGGTAAGCTCTCAGCTAGTGTGGAGATGCTGAAGGCGACCAACCTGCTGGAAATATATAGCGGGCATAACCCGAAGCCCTTCCCTCGAAAAGAACTGGAGAAAATGGCAACTATAGAAGAGTAATTACCTCTTATGCTTAGTTGCAAAAAAGTTCAACCCACTCCCAACAATTTTTGCAAATTCGCTGGCAATGTACCAACGTATGTGAACACTAAGCGCTGACCGGCTCGGGTGCATGCCATATAGATCTTGCGCGTATTGTCCCGGATAAGCATCTCGCGATCATCATCGGATAATCGTAAAGATTGTTCTTCTTCAAAAAGTGCTCGCAAGCCTACCAGAAAGACAACCGGGCTTTCCAGACCGGCACCGGCATTGAGGGTAGTCACACGCACGTAATCTCCAGGGAAGGTCACCTTGGGGTCGAGAGCCACGTTTTTGCCCAGACGTGTATCTATCGCTGAAATCAGGTTTTTAACACCGTTAGCATTCGCGTGCAGAACTAGCAAATGCTGGCGAGGGAAACCCTGGCGTACAAATTCAGCTACCTCATTAGCGACGCGTGCAATTTCATCTTGAGCGCTGGATAGCGGAATGACTTGCGGCAGGGTTCCTGCCGGCATCTTAAGAATATCAGGAGTTAGGATATCCTCATCTTTCTCCTCCGGCAAGCGTTGGCGATAAAAGAGGGTTGCGAATTGCATGATTTCGCGCGTGGTGCGGTAGCTCTGACGTAGCAAATGTGTCCGCCCGCGCGCTTCCAACCCGAGCGATTTCCAGGTAGACCGGCGCCCGAGAAAACCCTGGGTGGGATCGGCTACCAGAAAAAGATGTGAGTTTTGAGGCTTGAGTGTTCGTTGCAATAAGCTGATCCATAAGGGTGCAAAGAACTGCGCCTCATCAATAAGAATAAAATCGTATTGTGGAATAATTGATGGATCTTCATCAAAAAACTGCCACACATAGTGTGGTATATCTGCCCAATCGACCAATCCAGCCTGTTGAAGATGGTTTTGGTAAGATTGGTAGGCAGACCATAGACGTGCTCTCTGCTCCATACTAAGCCCAAATCCGCGCCCCCGCCGGTCAACCGTCAGGTAATCCTCCTCGCTCAATGGCAGCTGATCTTTTATCCAATCAATTTCACTCAGGAACTTGCTAGATGTGATTGATGTATCTTCTAGAGAATCCACCCAGACCTGGTGGATAATTTGTTTGCGTTGCCCAATCGATAGCGGTTGGCGCCATATGGGTATTTTCGGCCAATGGTTGTAACACCAGCCATTGAACGTGTACCACTCAATATTTTTTGGAATTTGTTTATTTAAGGCGGCAAATCGGCTCTGTAAATCGTGAATCAATGGTCGGTTATGCGTAAGAACAAGGAAATGTCTATCGGGATATAGGTGAAAGAGCAAACGCAAGCGGTATAACAAAATGAGCGTCTTACCACTACCAGCAACGCCGTTGATAATATTCAAACGGAAGTCAGCATCCAATCCCTGGTCTTCGGGGTTAAGGACCAGATCGTTCTTAACAGCAATCTCCTGGTTGTAATCCAGCAAATAATCAGTTAAGCCTGCGTTGACACGCTGTGGAGACAATGGCCTCACCGTCATTCCGCCAGGGACAATGATTTCAGGAGTGAAGTGATGGCGAATCTTTTCGATTGTTATTGAGCTGGCTGGTTCCGCTGGGAATAAATGCTCCCATCTGGTTGCTTGATCTGGCTGTAGCAGTTCTCTTCCGACCCATTGTGGTTCTCCTACTTGACGTGCCAAACGGCTGGCTTGTACTTGCTTGTCGGGTATATTGGGGAAAACCACTAACGTTTCAATTGCTATTCCATCAGGAAGTTGAGCGGATTGTAGAAAGCGTTGAAGCACAGTCTGCTCAGCCTGCCCCAATCGGGAGCGCTCATCATCAATTAGGAGCATTTGGGCAGCCAAACTGGCTTGAGTTGCTGCCGACAAGCTTACGATCACCAATAGCATCCGTCCATCATCGGTAATTATTAGAAAATCGGGTGTGTCAACTTGCCAGGGAGCCAGGTGATGCCAGACAAAATAACGGTCTGGCAGGGCTTTCAAGGCTTTGAAAACACGAAGTACCCCGGTGGGTAGTGCTTGCGGAGGATTTTCCGGCAGGATGTGTGCCATGGTTAAATCAGTGAGCCATCTGGTAAGACAATCAATTCGCAACTTTCAAGCAAACTGCGCATTATTGAGAAATTCGTGGAATGTCTGGAATCGTAATTTTCTCCATCCAGCATATGATGGCTTCCGACCAGGATTAGCTTGGTGCGGGGGCGGGTGACAGCGACATTTAGACGCTGAGGTTGAAAGAGAAAATCAGACATTTGGGATGCAAATCCCGGACTGGCAGTGGCAAATGAAACCAGAATTACCTCGCGTTCCTGACCTTGCATGCGTTCGACTGTATCGATCACAATGTGTGGCACGATATTGTCATCTGCCACCACACGGCGTAAAAGACTGCGTATCACTCGACTCTGTGCGCGGTAGGGTACGATAACCCCAATTTCATTTGGGGCGATTCCATGAGCAAGCAGGGCTATGACCAATTCCACTACTATCTCAGCTTCACGCTGACTGCGTACAGTTGTATTGCGGTGACACAGATCCAAAAAAACAGCCGGGCTGGATGGATTAAGTACAAAGTCCCAACGGGTTTCGCTGCCTGATAAAATCAACCGGCGCATAGCTGAAGCTTCGCTGGGAATTAGATTATCGCTGTAAAAAGTTTTGCTAGGCCAACTAGCCAGCTGCTGATTGAGCCGGTAGGTGATGGTTAGCATAGTCTCGTTTCCATGTCCTGCAAGGTAAGCAAAAACGGAAGATCGTGTGGTTTCAGCAATTGAGAAGGCAGTTACTGGTGGAAGCTGATTTTCATCTCCAATGAAGATGTATTTGTTTGCTGCTAACATGCCCATGATTGCTAACGGCAGCGTGACCTGGGATGCCTCGTCAAAGATTACCACATCAAATTCCACATTAGCCAGACGGTTACTCTGTGTAGCGAAAGGCGTTGCTCCGATCACATAACCTTCTTCTATGTCGCCGAATTCTGAGTCAGTAAAATTCTCATAATTAGGCACATTCAGATCTCCATTGTGGCGGATGCTGCCAATTTTACAGACATAGATATTTGGATCCAGATTTGTAATCTTATTAAGTGCGTTATGAATGGCGCGATGTGTCAGAGCCGTCACAAGAACGCGCAAACCATCAGTAACAAGTAACTGGACAAGATGCGCAAGCATCCAGGTTTTACCGGTACCGGGCGGGCCCTGGATCAAGTAGAGCAGGTCGCTGGCATAAGCTTGAGCTGCTGCCTCGATTTGAGTTTCGTTCAAATTGGTCTCTAACAATCGCTCGACAGCATGCTCATAACGGGCAAAATCCAATTGCGGAATCAGTTTGCCTTGTAAAAGGGGAATGATGATTTCACGCCCACGCAGCGAATCGGCTGCAGTGTCTAACGCATCCAGAAAGTATCGGCTGGAATCGAACCAATCTTGATCAATCACCCAACCCTGTGGCTCAGCCTGCAAAAAGATTGGATTTCCATAAATTATGCTGACTTCCAATTCAATTTCGCCATCGTACTGCAGTTCCACATGTAGAGCATTCGGGTCTTTTGGATTGTTGTGATGCAGCAGCAACAGGTCGCCCTCTCGAAAGCGTGAATCATTTACCATGCAGTGCAATGTCACAAAGTTTTTATCAATTCTCTCTACTGTTAACCCTTCTATCGCCCAACCATTGGCAGTGCGATCTGCCAGTGGGTGACTCCATTGTCGATTAAGCGCTTCGTACTGAGTCTGTGCTTCGGATTGAACATGGCGTTTTAAGCGCTGAAGGAGATCGGCGGAAGAAGTCATCAAGCATACATTTCCAAATGAGTCTAAAGGATAAAAGGTGAGAAAATAAAATTGGGTTGTGATCTTTGTCCAGTATACAGGAGAAAGAATGGAAGCGGAAGATCTTCCCTTGAATTCCTTGAATTTTATCGAGCGATAAGGTAAAGGAAATGAACTCGAAATTAATGGTACTGAAACGGATCTTTTACAAGGAATTGGTAGCCGCACAAATGGTGGGGTTAATGATGGGTCGAAGGATCGTGGTTACATTACCCTTGGGATGATGCATTTCGCAAGGAGCGTAGATGCAATTCAAGACAGATAAGGCTGCTTAATCATCATTATTCGTTTGTTAACTTGTGATCGCTTCTTCCTTTACATCCCGGCTGGCATGAATATCAATCCCAGTGCCGAGTGCATTCCTTAAAACAATATCATCCATCTTGACCGGTGTGTTTACTTCAACCTGCCGCAAAGCGGAAAGAAGCTCTTGGATGCGTGCTTTGGGAAAGGGTGCTGAGGTATACACCGGTAAGAGTGGATGCAGACCTCCCTTTACCTGCACAGAACTGGCTACCATGCGGCGTGGATCGGTTAGTTCTTGATGAACATATTCGTGACCGCGTTTACAGCCGTTTTCAACCTTGATGATTGTATCGCCTTCAAGGGTCACTTCCAGAGTACATCCTTTAGGGCAGGTGACGCAGATGACTTTTTCGAGTATTGTAGCCATATCGACTCCTAACGTTCCACGATGGCAATTGTTAAATCTTTGGCGCTTTTGACTTCGTCCATTAATTTCTGTTTGATCGGAATGGTGACCATTTCACCCGGACGGGCATAAGGTTCACCTTTGCGATGCAGAAGTTTTTCACCGCTGCGCACTTCCACCCAGACCGGCTTTTCGATCGGTTGTCGTACACGCATTTGCACGCGGATATCGCCTTCTGCCAGATGATCGGGTTGAATGGTGTGAGGAACGGCATAGCGGACATTTTCACCAGCGCGAACAGGTAAGTTTATAGCATTCGTTTGTGACCCGGAGGAAACCCAGCGTGCTGCCGATTTCCCCGCAGTCAACCCAGCTTCAGTGACCCAATCGACCAGGTCATAGACATGTACCACATTACCGGCTGAGAAGATTCCCGGAATGTTGGTTTGAAAGCTATCATCTACAATTGGCCCGCCAGTAATTGGGTCGATCATCACCCCGATTTGACGCGAAAGTTCATTTTCAGGAATCAAGCCGACTGAAAGAAGCAACGTGTCGCACGGGATAATTTCCTCTGTGCCTGGAATTGGATTCCATTTCTTATCGACTGCCACAGATTCAATCGCTTCAACCCGTTTTTTGCCGATGATGTTTTTAATGGTGCGCTGAAGCTGCAATTGAATATCAAAATCCAAAAGACATTGCACATAATTGCGGGTCAGGCCAGAAAGGTAGGGCATAACTTCCAAGACCCGTTCAACATGGGCACCTTCAAATGTAAGGCGCCGGGCCATGATCATGCCGATATCACCGGAGCCCAGGATCACAAAGTTCTTGCCAGGCATGTAACCTTCCACGTTGACCCAACGTTGGGCCGTGCCGGCTGTAAAAATACCTGCGGCGCGGGTACCGGGCAGGCGGATCTGCGCACGGGTTCTTTCACGACAACCCATCGCCAGTACGATTGCCTTTGTCCGTACCTCTACAAATCCGTGGCGTTTACTGGAGGCTGTGATCCGTTTCTCAGGTGTGATTTGCAGTACCATAGTGTCCAATAGAAATTCCACCCCGGTTGAAAAGGCTTCATTAATGAAGTGCTGAGCGTATGAAGGACCGGGCAAATCTTTCTTAAAAATCTCAACCCCAAAACCGTTATGGATGCATTGCAGAAGGATACCACCAGGTTCCACATCACGTTCAATGATGAGCACATCTTTTGCGCCGTTCTTCTTGGCTGAAATTGCCGCCGCTAATCCGCCTGGGCCACTGCCAATCACGATAACGTCGTAACGATCTTTGATGCTCATCTTATGCCTCCACTTTTTTGGTAAGCCGAAAGAGGAACTCCGAGCCGGGCCCTTTTTTGGTGATGGATGTGACCGGTTGGCAGGTTTCGTCAGCCAACAATTCAATCACCCGCGGCATATCGAATGAGCCCAGGCAGCGGCCGGTACCCAGCCACGTGCGGCGCTTGATCGCATCGTACGTACGGGCAGGTAAAGGTGCATGTATTTCAGCTATGATTTCACCTTCTGTGACCATTTCGCAACGGCAGATTACACGCCCGTAGCGAGGGTCTTTTTTGAGAAGTTGCTTTTGTTCTGCCATGGAAAGATGGTGAAAGCGCGGGCGCGCTTTGCGAATCGGGTTCCAGTTCTCTTTAAGATCCATTTTCAGGCCTTCTTGCTGAAGGATTTCAATTACTCTTTCGGCAATCGCGGGTGATGCGGTCAACCCGGGTGATTCGATGCCGGCTAGATTGATGAGACCCTTTAATTGGGTGCAGGCTTCGATTAAGAAATCATGCTTATAATCAATGCTGCAATCCGGGCAGGGAGCATTGCCGGACGCACGCAACCCGGCAAAAACTGCGATGATGCTGCCTGGCTGCAAGGTAGGAACAAGTTTTTGAGCTCCCAGCCAGATCTCATTCAGTCCTTTTGCTGTAACAGCTTTATCTTCTCGATCTTCTTCAATGGTCGAATTTGGTCCCACCAGCACATTGCCGTGGGTACTGCCCAGTACTAAGATGCCTTTGCTGACTGCGCTGGGTACCGGGAAGAGAATGTTATTGAGTTGTATCTCACTTTTATCCAGAATATAATATTCTCCCTTTCTGGGGATAATAGTAAATGTAGATTCTGGGTCAGCCTGACGCAGGATTTCATCGGAGTAAACTCCGGCGGCGTTGATCACCCAATGGCAATTAAAATCTCCCTGGTTGGTATGGATACCCGTTAGGCTGCCATCTTTTGTCAAAAAACTGAGAAAGGCTGTCTCCAATTTCACCTGGACGCCATTTTCGATGGCATTCTCGAGTGGTGCGATACAGGCTGCAAAAGGGTCAACCATTCCTGCGGTAGGAGTGAAGAGTGCACCACTCACCTGAGGATTAATGAGGGGTTCACGATTCCGCATTTCTTCAGCGCTAATGATTTCACAGGCTACTCCATTTTCGCGTCCACGCTGTAGAAGAGAATCGAGGCATTCGCAATCCTCATCCCCGATGGCGACGATATAAGCACCGGTGCGTTTGAAAGGAATGCCAAGGTCTGCCGAGAGTTGATCCCACATGGGATTGGCTTTTATATTCATCTCGGCCTTGAGGCTTCCCGGCAAAGGATCGTGCCCGGCATGGATAATGGCAGAATTAGCAGAACTGGCTCCCATGCCAATATCGGATTCCTTTTCGATCAGAAGTACTTTAAGCTGGTATCTGGAGAGTGCTCGGGCTGTCATGCAGCCGATTACCCCACCGCCGATAATAATTACATCGAAATCAATCATTAGATCTACTCCCTCCCCTCACTATATTCCATTTTGATTATACTGCTGATTGCACATTCGTGACGTATAATTGAACAAACGTGCAAAAATATATATACTTAAACTGCTCTTAACTGACAAAATTTGAACATTTGCCCATATCTGTGTAGAAAGAAGATTCCATCATGGCCGATTCACGAAAAATAGCCAATTCATTACGGGTTGCAAAAATGTACTATTATCATGGCATGACAACAGACGCCATTGCCAGGGAGCTGACAATGTCGCGCTCGGCAGTTTCACGTCTGTTAAGTTTTGCAAAACGAGAAGGCTATGTTGAGATCCGTATTAATGATCCGCATAACCATCCGGGAATGTTGGAAGAAAAGGTACAGTCGATTGCGCAATTGGAACGAGTTCAGGTGGTGCCAATGGTATCTATGGTAAGTGACTCAGAAAAGTTGGAGCGTGTTGCCCAGTATACAGCTAACTACTTAAGTAACATCTTTTCTTCTGGATTGATATTGGGGGTAGCCTGGGGTACAACCACAGCTGCCATTTCAAGGCATTTGGTTCCTAAGACAACACACCAGTCGCAGATTATTCAACTGAATGGAGCAGGTAATTTGGAAAGTTCCGGTATCGAGTATGCCAGTGAGATTATCATGCGTTTTGCGCACAATTTCCGTGCCAGCTACCATCTCTTCCCGGTGCCTGCTTTCTTTGATAAAGCTCAAACCCGCCGGGCAATGTGGCAGGAAACAAGCATTAAAAAACTGTTGGACATACAAGACCAGGCTGATTTGTTATTGTATAGTATCGGCGCAGTGGATGCCGGTATACCCAGTCACTTGCACACGGAAGGATATTTACGCCCGAGCGATTATACGGATCTTAAAAGATGGGGAGTGGTTGGTGATATCGCCACCACATTTTTCCGGGAGGATGGACAGGATAATGGCGTGCTAATCAACCAGCGTTCCAGTGGGCCATCCCTCGATTTCATTCGCAAGAAAAGGGGAATATGTGTTGTTTCGGGGTTGGCAAAATTGAGAGGCTTACAGGCCGCCGTTCAAGGACGCTTGTTGCGTGAGTTGATTATCGACGAACCAACCGCGCGGGCATTTGTTGAACGCTATGGAAAAATGTGAATTTTTGGGACTCTGGTTTATCCCGAAATTAAATTGAGGAATAACCCTAAGAAAAATGGCATGATGCTGCCAGTCAATTCTAGCAATTATTTGGATATGGCCTATGAGATTAACCCTTGGCTTGAATTACGAAGCAAAAATGGTATATTTGCAACATAGATAACTGATCGCGAAAGCCGATTTGGAGGTTTCTAAATGGAAAAGATTAAGAGAACAGATGAAGAATGGAAAAAATTATTAACCCCGGAACAATACCGCATTCTGCGCCGCAAAGGCACTGAAGCGCCATTTTGTGGGGTATTTTATGATCATAAAAAAGCCGGAACTTACTTTTGCGCAGGCTGTGGATTACCACTTTTCTCATCGGGTGCAAAGTTTGACTCAGGAACTGGCTGGCCGTCATTTTTTGAACCAATCTCTGAAGAAAACGTTGCCATCCATACTGATTTAAGCCACGGGATGATGAGGAGCGAAGTTGTTTGCGCACGTTGTGATTCGCATATGGGGCATGTTTTTAATGACGGACCGCCACCAACAGGTCTGCGTTATTGCTTAAATTCAGAATCCCTTACTTTTGTGCCTGATTAATTGTCACTGAAAACACTCTGCCCTTAATTTTTGAAATTATAGATTGAGGAGAATTATTGAAAGGAGATTTTCTCTGTAAATTGATGCTGGTTTTGGGTTCTTAAAATAATTATCGCTCAATAATGAGAAGGAGGTGATCAATTTCCATCCCCTTCTCTTCATTTATTAAATTCAATTCCAAAATTAATTGACACGCAAGCTTATCTTAATACAATCAATATCATCCCATACATTAACAATGAAATATTGAAGGAGAACATCCATGAGCATTAATCCTAAAAAACAGATCGCATTTCTAATTATCTGCGTAATTATCATTGCTCTGGCCGCAGCGGGTGCCCGCCTGATTGAAACCGATTTTGGAAAGCTGGATGTCTCCATCGTTAAGATACAAGGTCCAATGGATGTGACTCTTGTTGGTAAATTGTATCGCCCGAGTGGACTTGGTAGCACTGATTCATTACCGGCTGTGCTAATTTTACATGGATTTCAGAACGATAAAGAAACAATGCAACCGCAAGCTTTGGAACTGGCACGGCGCGGTTTTGTCACCCTGGCTCTTGATCAGCTAGGGCATGGCTCCACCGGTGGTTCCATGGCGATAAAAGACGCTACCATGGGTGGTGACCATGCCTACAAATATTTGCAAGCGTTGCCATACGTTGATGCAACTCGCATGGGGGTTATGGGACATTCAATGGGAGCGGGTACAACATTGGCCGTAGCGATGGCAAACCCTGATCATCGTGCATTAAACCCGATGTGTGGTACCCCTGGCAGCCCGGACCTAAACAATGTTATGTTGACCCAGGCCAAATACGAAGAGTTTCGAGGATTTAGGGCAAATCAACCTACGACCGTCAATCTGCCAACCAACCCCGAGCGTCTCGAGCAATTTGGCCTGTCTGAGCCTGTAAATTGGGATACGACGTACGGAAAATTTTCCGATGGATCTGCCCGTATGCAAACGCTTGTTAACACAGTTCACCCTGGAGTGACTCATAATGCTAAAGCGGTTTCGCAAGCAATTCTTTGGATGCAGGCTGCCCTTAAAGATGGCCAGGTCGATAGTTATTGGTTGGATCCGCACCAGCAAATTTTCATGTGGAAAGAAGCTTTTATGTTTCTGGCACTTCTAACCACACTGGTCTCCATGATTCCAATGGCAAATCTTCTGCTCTTGTTACCCTTTTTTGCAGGAGTGAGTGCGCCTGTTCCAAATCGCTATGTAGCCGGGAAAAATTGGAAAAAGCAGTCCATCATCAACAATTTAATAGCTGGCATCACGTTTCCTCTATTAATGGGTGTAGGAGGCTATTTGCTGGCTTCAGTCGTACCAGGTCTATCAATGATAATTGCTAACGGCGCTTTCGTTTGGTTCCTCGGAAATGCAGTCATCTATTTCTTTGTTTTTCGAAGCTGGTATAAAAAAGCACACAAAAATGAAGGTGTCACCATGTACGATATGGGTATCTCGTTTGATGAGGAGAAGACTGTCATTCGCTGGGACTTGATCACGAAAACCGCACTTCTCGGTTTTCTGCTCTTGGGATGGATGTATCTGCTGGTATTTATTTCACAACACACGTTGGGAATTGAATTTCGACTCTTATGGCCATTCATGCGGGAGTTCTCCGCCGTACGTTTTGGTTATTTCTGGATTTACCTATTTCCCGCACTGGCATTCTTTATGCTTAATGGTGGCATCTTCTTGTTCGGCCAAAATCGCTTAAAAGAGGCTGGGACCCCTACGAAAACACAATTTCGGTGGTGGTTGATGAACTGTGTGGCTGGTATTGCTGGTTTGCTATTTATTTGGTTGTTCCAATATATTCCATATTTTGCGGGAACAGCACCTGGATTCGAACTGATCGGGCTGCCTATCTTTGGTGAGATGTTGCCACTAATGCTGTTTGTCTATATTCCAGAGTTTGTGATTTTATTCTTCTTCCTAACCTGGTTTTATCGCCGCACGGGGAAAGTATACCTGGGTGCACTGGTCATAGCCGCATTGGCGATCTGGTTTCAGGTTGCTGGTACTGCTATGTGAGATGGAGTAGTGGCTTGGTTGTTTGTTAACTGGAATTTTACTGATTGGTTGCTTATTTGCTTGGCTGCATGGTCTTTTTATTGACCTAAGTAACCATAAACTATCTTACGGACTCATTTACTACCGAAATGGGGAGTGATTTTTAGACCAATCCAGCTGCAGGCCTGCTGGACATGGCACCCATTTCTTCATTTCAGATTCAATTAAATCTGATCATAAGATGAGTTATCGTTTCAGAACATCCTTGAGAGAATTTACGATTGCTTCGGCAAGGTGTTTACGATAAGGACCAACCGGAGTACCTGCGTAAATGCCGGTTGTTTTGCCTGAGGTGAACTTACGTACCAGCGGTTTCTCCCAGTCAGGATAAGGAACTGGATCATTACGATCATATGAAGGAAAGGCCCTGAATTTCTTCATGGCATGGAAAATCATCAAATCTGTATTCTCGGCTGGAAATTCGGTAGGTAGTTCAATAGCATAATCATAACCTTCCTCAATCGCCTTAAGATAAGCGTTATAGGTCTCGAGTCGCTGGTTGTTCTTGTCCCAATATGAGTCTGCATATTCATCATAGGACCAGATTACATCCCAGCGTCCAGGTCTATCTGCCATGATGGCGCGCATACCTTCCTCTAACGGCCGGCGATAGAGATGGGCACGATCATCCATAGTTTCTTTTTTAAATGGATGTCCATGACTGGAAAGTATCACTAAAACACTTTTTTCATTGTCTATTTCAAGTAACTGATCACGCAATATCTGAAAATATGCTTCGCGATAATCGGGTTGATTTCCGAGCTGATCTGTCATAATGATTTTCGCGCGACCATTGATCAGCTGGTGCAGCAAGGGTAAGGCATAGCCATAATCTTCAAAATCAGTGTATATTGGGCAATTGATGCTTTGATAAACAATTGTTTCACACCCAACTGTTAATAGGTTCTCAACAGCCAGTGACAAACTGTGTATATCCATGTAGAAAGCTTTTTGAAATTCAATCTCAGGAAAATTTATTTTTAATGCGTTGATTGCTTCATTGGCTAAGATATCAAGCTGCTGCCGCCAGGCGACTTTCTTCTCAGGGATTAACTTACCATAATACCATCCGACTACTCTTGCCCCAACTTTGTCGATGATGTCCGGATTACCACTTGGCCCATCACCGCGATACAGAAAGTAACCGTGATCCCAGGGATTTTTAAGATTTGCTTTTTTCCAGATATATTCACACTCGATATATGGAACACCGGCTTTATTTAATACAGAACCTTGCGAATCGATCAACAGTTCAGGGTTAAATTCTTCTCGCGCCAGCGGATTAGAGGGATCGATCAGACCCATGCCCTTGTCCACCAGGATCAACTTAGCTAGAAAAGACGGCATAATATATTCAAAAACATGGCTCATGAAGCGCTTATAAAAATCTGCTTCGTACACTTCCGGAAGACCCATCTCGGCAATGATGACACCGGTTTTTCCGGTAGCTTTTTTTGTCTGACGTTTGAAGAGCACCTCATAACCGTATTGTTTGCCGTAAAGCAATTTCTCAATTTTATTGAAAATCAAGTCTCTCCAATTGGTTATTCATTTTTTAATTTTTATTAAAATTTTGTCGCGTATAAATTTCAAATGCAAAAAATGAATTATTCTGTATTCTCGATCAACTACAAACTGCGAGTCTCGGGACTGGCTGGATGGTTTACGTATCTCTCAGGTGCCAAAAGTTGCTTCTGCCTTATCAATGCTTTAATATGGTCAGGTTTGTCGAATATTAAAATGGTTAGGTTTTCCACTAATAATGCCTGCAACAAAAAATGCACCGGGCAAGCTGCCAACGATCCACAACCCTCGTAAGACCAGCGCTGCGGAAAGACTGGTGGCGTGACTAATGCCACCAAACATGGGTAGAATCGTTGCGATGGTTATTTCCTGTAAACCCAGGCCATTGATTGAGATTGGAACGAGGGTTATAAAGTAGATCAAGCTCCAAAGACCAGCCACCCTTATAAAGCTGATGCTCTCGCCCATATCTGCTACCAGAATTTGCAAGATGAGGAATGTAGCTGTCATATGAACAAAAGTAAATACCAAAGCGTATGCTAGTATGAGCGGATGGCGGTACCAAAATCTTAATGCTTCGACTATTTTAAAGATAGAGGTTCTTAGTTTATGCCAGAGTCTTATAAAAACTGGGCTAACCGTAAGCGCATTAGTGAACGGCTTTGAAAGAGAGGCCTGGCTCTGGATCAAAGTTGACAATGGACCAAGCGCAAATGGCAGCATTGTTGCCATTCCGAACATGCCAATCAGGCGGTCTACAATCAGGGATGCGGCAGCCAATGGTCCGCGAATACCAATGCGCATGGCTCCTGCCAGGCGCACGACATCTCCGCCAATAGTGGAGGGTAAAAAGTTGGCAGCGAACAAGCCCGCAAAGGTCAGACGCAGACTATCCTTCCAGTTGACGTACATATCTTCAACTTGCAGCAAGACATGCCAGCGAGCGAATGTTGCCAAACGGGAAGCATAAATCAACAAGATTACTAACAGGATATTTTTCCCGGATAGCTGCTGGATGCTATTAAGGAACTGCTCCTGTCCCAAAGTGATGACAAGATGGATCAAGAGTAATATTGAAAGAATTGTGCCAGCCCAACGGATGATTAGCCTCCAGTTGGGTTTTTTTATAGCTGCCATTAATCACCTGGGTCACATCTAATAGCCTAGATTATATCCTTTATTTTCAATGGAATCAGGTGCCAACGTCCGGAATCTTATTTGGGGCAATACCCAACCATTGAAATTTAAATTTTTTTTGTTCTAAATCATGATCTTACCGTCATGTTGGCTGCCAGATTAACAAATGGCTTAATTCCGTTTTCCATTGGTGGCATTTGGAGTATGAACGTTATTCAATTAATCCATTATGTTATCCTAATAGGAGAGGTCAATATGGCAAAAGCCGGAACTTAGTCGATAATCCCTGAAATTATTGGGAGTAATCAGTCAAAAAATATTGAAACAGTATAAATGGAATTGTTGTACTTGTTTCCATAAACATTCGAATTGTTTTGGATAAAGAATTGAAAGCAGCTATAATTTTTATGTCAGGAGGAGGTGCATAAATGTATATGATCATGTTTGTTATGGACGAAAGTTCTTATCTTGATCCGATTTTGGACGCCTGGTCAGATATAGGTGTAACGGGGGCCACAATTGTTGAAAGTATGGGGTTATATCGTCGTGTTCAAAAACGAATCCCAATGCGATACACGTATGGAGAAGTACAAATGCAGGGGAAGGGCAATATGACCCTGTTTGCCATTGTGGCGGATGAGGCACTGGTTAATAACTGTCTGAGCGCAGTTGAAAAGATTGTTGGTGATCTCGATCTGCCCAATACGGGCGTTTTTTCTGCTTGGCCTTTGTCCATTAACAAAGGTGTCTCCAAAAGCGGAAAAAAATAGAAGGAAATACGATGGTATGGGTTAAATTTATTATTACAGCATTACTAATAGTCCTGGCTGCAGATCAATTGGCCAAACATGGGGATATTATCGCTGTACGAACTCGATTGGGAGGGATGTTTATAGGGGTTTTGCTTCTGGCTGGTGCGACCTCACTCCCAGAATTGCTCACATCCATCAGTGCGATTAATCAAAACACTCCCAACCTGGCTGCTGGTAATTTGTTTGGTAGCAATGCTTTTAATATGCTCTTATTGGCAATCATGGACATCTTATATCGTGATCAACATATATTAAGAAAGGCACTTTTGAAGCATGCCCTGACAGGCAGCCTGGCTGTTTTTATGATTGGTCTGGTAGTCTTTTTTATGTTGGCGGATATTGATCTAAAGATCGGTTGGATTGGAGTAGATAGTCTCGTTATTATTGCGGTATATGCTATTGCAGTTCGTTTAATTCAGAGAAACTCTTTACCTGCGGCTACCAGTTCGAAGGAAGTGGAATTTCCGGCCGGTTTTGCCAGTTTACGCAGGGGGATTATTGGTTTTTTATTGGCATCCGGCGCGTTGGTCATCATAACTCCCATAATGGTACAAAGTGCGAATGAAATTTCAGTGATCACAGGTTTGGGAACCTCATTTGTGGGAACAACGCTGGTTGCTCTTGTTACTTCATTGCCTGAACTGGTCACGGTAATCGCGGCGATAAGAATTGGAGCGAATGATATGGCCATTGGAAATTTATTTGGTTCGAATATGTTCAATATGTTTGCCGTCGGATTGACAGACCTCTTCTATAGTAACGGTCGCTTTCTGGCGGCAATTGACCCTTCCTTTCTGTTGGTAGGGATGGTGGGGTTGATTATGACCGGGATGGGATTAATAGGTAATCTTGCAAAACTGGAACGAAGGTTCTGGTTTATTGAAATTGATGCTTTAGCTTTATTTGTTTTTTATTTTGGCAGTTTATGGTTGTTATACACACGCGGGTGATAGGCCCAGCTCAATCCTAAAACCGATTAAGATTTCGCTAACGGTTCAAAATCAAAGACCTTGAGCCAGTAGTTGCCAATCTCAAATCCTATTAAATAATGACTTTGTAACGATCAGACCGAGCGTTTATAGTTAAATTAACTTCTTATTCTATTTTGATAGATATTGTTGATTCTCGAGATCTTGTAGATGGTTTAAAGGCATGGTCCGCTCAATCCAATTTAGAGTACCTGAATGGAAAATATACAGCCATTGAATGCTTTTTTTTAGCCAGGTCTGTTAAAAAAAACCCAGTTCAGTCTTATCCTTACCAGACATACATGTACTTTTCTTTGATAGGACATGGTGTGTCACAAATAGCAGTTGCCTTTTCCGAAATCGAGAATCGGGTAGGAGCAGGCTTTGCGCCTGGCCTAATCCTTTAACGAGAATTAGAGTAGGGGCAAGCAGTTTCCTTGCGAGGAATTTGTGTATTTTCTTCGATGGGGCACGGTAGGGTGAGGTATCACAAGAATATTTTTTTAATTCTTCAATAATGGATACGGCCAACACGAATATCATTTTGCGGGCCTGCTGCTGATAACATAATTAGGTGGTGTGTTACGAACCAACTTAAGAAATAAATTTGCAAGATGCTTCCCTCCCGAGGAGAATTAAGATTCTTTCATGCTAGATCTCTCGTAAGGGTGACGCATCCGGGAAACCATCCTGTCCTCTAAAAACACACCCATCGCGGATACTTCGCTTATCAGCCAACTTCTCCGACTCATACTAATAATATGTGGTGGTTTGGAGCGTCACAAACACACCCTACGACTTGCCTGCATTGGGCAATGTAATTTTATTATCGTATACCACCTTTCGGCGGTATAGCCGAATCTCGCAATGATGCGACCAGCTGAGTAAATAATCTCTTTTACGTATGTTTTTAAGCAAAAAAGAAAGTAACAATAAAAGTCTTATGGCTTAATCGGTCAGAACACGCTTAAAACGAAAAATGTTAAGCTGGGTCGACCCAGTCAACCTTTGCAAAAAGGTTGTTAAGCGCTTCGGCAAGCGTAGGGTGTGCGAAAATTCCATCCCTTAATGCGGTGTATGGTAATTTACCAATCATGGCGATTTCAACCATCGACATAATTTCTCCGCCTTCCACACCCAAAAAAAGCACCGCCCAGAATTTGTTTGGTATCTCTATCGACCACAGCTTTTAAGAAACCGCGCGTTCGTCCGATCTCAATGGCACGGGCAACATGTTGCATGGAAAATTTTACTGTGGAAAAATTGTACCCTTGTTCTTTTGCTTTCTTTTCGGTTATCCCAATGCGTCCCAATTGTGGGTCAATATAGAGCACGTAAGGGACCAATCTATCTTTGATTGTCTTATTACCGCCATCGATCAAGTTTGCCTTTAATACACGGTAATCATCATATGCGATATGGGTAAATGCCGGACCACCTTTGGCATCGCCGGCTGCATAGATGCCGGGGACGCTGGTTTCCAATTTATCATTGACGATAATGTATCCATCCTTATCGCAGTTCACACCGGCATTCTTTAAGTTAAGCGCTCGATTATTAGGAATACGGCCGGCCGCGATGAGCAGATGCGAGCCGGTTAGTTTGGTTTTTTTGTCCTTTGATTGAACTGTGAGAGACAACTCACCCGAAGAATTCTTGGATACTCGGCTTGCTTTGGCTTTAAGGTGCACTGTGATCCCATCTTCTTCCAGGATATGCTGTACGGCTTTGGCAATATCGATGTCTTCGTCAACTAATAACTGATCATTCATTTCGATAATATCTACCCGGCTGCCAAATCTGCGGAACATTTGACCAAATTCCAGCGCAATATAACCACCCCCGATGATTAAGAGATGCTCGGGTATTTGCTTCAATTCCATGATCGAAGTTGAATCGAGATAATCTATTTGTTCTAAACCATCCAGATCCGGAATTCGAGGTTTGGCACCGCTATCGATAATGATGGTATCAGTTTTCAATGTGCGCAGCGTGCCATCCTTAAGCGCAACATCAACCGTTCTTGGTGAATTGAAAGAAGCTTTGCCATGAATCAATTCGACCGCCGATTTATCCAGACGCTTTGCGATTCCTGCCCGAAAACGGAGCACAATATCATTTTTCCTTTGAACAACTTTCTTTAAATCAACGGATACAGTTCCACTTTTTATCCCCAATTCAGAGCTTTCTCGAGTTAATTGTCCTCGTTCCGCACTGGCAATCATGGTTTTGGTTGGTGTACAACCCCAATTAATGCAGGTTCCACCAACAAATTTTTCCTCAATAATTGCAATTTTCTTGCCTGCATCCTTAAAGGCAGTGGCTAAAGGGTTGCCTGCCTGGCCAACACCAATGATAATTACATCATAGTTTTCCATGCTTGTAATCCTTTCTTATTTTGCATCTCCTCGGATAACCAGATCGGCCCTGCGTTCAAAAAACCTTAAAAGATAATTGGTTGCAATAGCGAGAGCGGAGACGGCGATGCTGCCGGTTACTATTTTGTCATAGTTTGAAGTAATCACTCCCTGAAATAATAAAACACCCAACCCCCCGGCATTAATAAAAGCCGCAATGGTGCCGATACCAATCGTAGAAAGAGTTGCCAGACGCGTGCCGGCTAACAGCATGGGTAATGCCAATGGGAACTCGATCTGAATAAAACGCTGCCAACTACTCATCCCCATCCCGCGCGCAGCATCTAAAACTGCTTTATCAACACTGGTTAAACCAATTACCCAATTACGCACCAACAGCAGTTGGGCGTAAGCAACCAGAGCAATAATTGCCGGTTTTAATCCCAGGCCAAATAAGGGAAGGAGAAGTACAAACAAAGATAGACTGGGAATGGTGTAAATAACACCGAGAATACTTAAAACCGGACCATGCAGCCAGCGGACTCGAACAACCAGGATGCCCAATGGAATTGAAATCAAAAGCGAAATAAACAGTACAATCAATGTCATTCTCAGATGTTGACCAAAAAGTTGCATGACATAACTGAAATTAGAAAAGAAGTAGCTCATTATTCTAACTCTGCTGCAGGTGATGTAAATTGTTCGAATAAAAGACGGTGGAGATCCTGAAAAGTGATCACACCATGTGACTTTCCTTTGTTATCGACAACATGAAGTTGTTCCGCTCCGCTTTCCAAAAGCATTGAAAGTGCTGTGCGTAAATTTTCTTGAGGTTGAATGCTGGTGAAGCTTGCTTTTGAAAAGCTGTTGTGGCGCTCATATTGTTTTGCCTCCAGTAAAGATTGCACATCAAAGAGGCTTAATTTACGAAGCAGGTTATTTGACCCAACTAATTCTGCAACAAACTCGTTTTCCGGCTTTACAACAATTTCCACGGGTGTTCCGTACTGGATCAACTGGCCATCTTTTAGAATGATAATTTTGTCGGCCAAGCGAAAGGCTTCTTCAACATCGTGAGTTACGAAGAGAATGGTTTTATGTAATTTTCTGTGAATTATCAAGAGCTCACTTTGCAGTCTCTCTCGGTTTATTGCATCTACGGCGGCGAAGGGTTCATCCATTAACAAAATCTGTGGATCTGCAGCCAGAGCGCGCGCCAGGCCAACCCGTTGTTGCTCGCCACCAGAGAGTTGGCGAGGGTAACGGCCCAGATATGTCGGGGAAAGGCCGACCAATTCGAGCAAAAGGTTGCAACGCATGTTAATTTTTTCTTCATCCCAACCCAGTAAGCGCGGAACAATGGCGATATTACGCCAGATAGTCATATGCGGAAATAAACCTACCTGTTGAATTGCATAACCAATCTGGCGGCGTAATTGATTTACGGGTAGCGTCTGAATATCTTCTTTCCCAATCCAGATTTGACCTTGATCAGGTTCATACAATCGGTTGATCATTTTAAGCAAAGTGGTCTTACCACAGCCGGAAGGCCCCAGCAATACCACCAGATCACCAGCCGCGACCTTGAAGCTGACATGGTCAACGGCTGGGCGACTATTCTCTGGAAAGTGCTTGGTTACTTCCTGACAAACTATCTCGCCTGAGCGAATCACATTATTATGTGTGGGTTCTCCTTCTGTGGTTAATTCACCCGGTTTCACCTTTGAGGTTTGCATTAAGGCAAAATCCCATTGTCCTTGAGGAATTGTTTCGCAACGGCAGCAGGTTCTTTCTTATCAGGCCCATCGACCTGCCAGTTTAGCTCGGACATGACGGAATCAGTCAACAATGGAGCCAGATTATTAAGAACATCCGCAATTTGTGGATATTTCTTAAGGGTGTCCATGCGGACTACAGGTGCAATATTGTAAATTGGATAGAAAACCTTATCATCTTTTAGCAGCACAAGATGATAACCACCGATCGCGCCATCAGTACCAAACGCGACGACCACGTCAATTTCACCGTCAAGTAATGCTTGATAGCGTAAACTGCCGGTGCCCAGTTGTTTGATTTCCTTGAATTCAAAGCCACCATAGGCTTTCTGCAAACCCTTAATTCCATCTTCACGTTCGATAAATTCCGCCGGGCCTCCAAGAATGAGATTTGGTGCCTGCTTGGCCAAGTCGGAAAAAGTTTTTAAGCCGTATTGATCAGAAATTGCCTGTGTCGTAGCCAGTGCTTGTGTATTGTTGAAAGGTGAAGGTTGTAACCATGTCAGTTTGAATTGTTCCTCATAACCTTTTTTTACTGTCTGGTATATTTCATCCGGGTCTTGAATTGGATCCTTTTTAAGCACAGTTAGTAAGCCGGTAGATGTATATTCCGGATAGAGATCAATCTCTCCGTTCACAATTGCGGTTTGCGCAATTGGCGTTCCACCCAGGTTCAATTTCCGTTCGACTTTAAACCCGGCATTTTCCAAAGCTTGCGCATAAATTTCGGCAACAATAAATTGTTCGGTGAAATCTTTGGAACCGATTTTGATGGTACCTTTCGATTGGGTATTATTTGCCCCTGGCGCACAAGCTGTTAATTCCAGAATAAAGACCAGGATGAGCGCTAACAAGTTTGAGATTTTACTATTTTTCTTCATTTTTTCTCCTTTATTTTATGAGTTATTTTGAAAATTTGTCCATTTGATACATTAAGCTGCATATGGTTTTTGGTAAAGAAACAAAAATATGGACCATACTGATTCAGACGCCAATGCTAAAAGTGCGACTGGAATGGCGCCTACCAGCATAATGGGGACATCAAAGAGTGCGAAGCCGCGTGTAATAAAGTCACCCAAGCCACCTCCTCCAATAAAAGACGCCAATGTGGCGCTGGATATTACCTCAACGGATGCGATCCGAATACCAGTGACAATTGCGGGGATGGCAAGGGGTATCTCAATTTGGAAAAGGATCTGCTTTTTGCTCATGCCCATCCCTGTGGCTGATTCAATCACAGAGCGATCTACGCCACGCAAACCGGTGTACGTGTTGATCAACACAGGCGTGAATGCCAGGAATGTCAGTGCTACCAGCGAAGGTGTAAAACCTAAACCCAGATATGGCAGCACCAGGAATAGAATTGCCAGACTCGGAATGACTCGAAGAGAGTTAAAAATGTTGATGGTAACTTGTGCAATGCGGGTACGATGTGCTATCCAGATTCCAATTGGCAGGCCAACCACCAGGCTGATAAGCATTGCCGCAGAACTCAATACCAAATGCTGTTGTGTAGCTTGCCAGAAACCTGCCTGATTGGTCTGGTAATAGTGAATAACCTCTTCGAGTAAATTCATAGTTTTAATTCAATCATGATGCCAGCCTATAGTAACTTTAGAAATTTGACCATGCAAGAAAAACGTACGAGCTTTAAGGCCAACTTTAGCATGAGCAGAAGCCTGATCTGACATTTTGTTCAGTGAGCTAAATAAAATGTATATTTTTTCTTTTTAAGCTCAACATGCATTTGACAAATTGTTGCTGTTTCAACCGGCTTCTCAGTTACTATGTAGTTATTTTTACGCCTTTCCAAAATGCGACATAATCTTTAATTTCTTTGGCCGCATCTTTTGGTTCGGGGTAATACCAGGCGGCGTCCGGGTTGATTTTGCCATTAACATTCACATCATAATAACTGGCAATACCCTTCCAGGGACAGGTTGTATGATTTTCATTCGGTTGAAAATATTCTTTTTTAATTGAATCAGGGGGAAAGTAATGATTTCCTTCTATTACGATGGTCTCATCACTCTCGGCAAGTATTTCCTCGTTCCATTCTGCTTTTGCCATTTGAAAAAACTCCTTTTTATAATTTACATCATCTTCCAGTGACTTTATTTGTAATCTATTATTTAATAATAGTTGATTTAAAAATACAAAAAAAGGGTTTGTGATGTGTTTGCATAACGTTATGCGGATGGGTTAACTGAAATCAAATTTTGAAATCATAGCCAAATTTGATTTCGATTTGTTATTTCACTACTAACTTACTTCAAGAGCCTTCCTTCTGGCCAATGGTTATTGTGACCGTGTGATCGCCACCACTTTTCTTTAAAATGATTTCTTTGGCTGGTAAAGGTTTTCCATCCATCACAACTTTTGCCACACCTGTTTGCCCATGCTGCGGGTTTTCCACGGTGATATGATAAGTGGATTTTCCATAGTGATAGATAACTTTGTAAGAATCCCAGGATTCAGGAATAACAGGTGCAAACCGCAATGTCTCTCCCTCTTTCTGGAATCCGAGTAAGCCTTCAACACCAAGCCGGTAAAGCCAGGCTGCGGAGCCGGTGTACCAGGTCCAACCACCACGGCGCACGTAAGGCTCAACACTGTAAATATCAGCACAGACAACATAGGGCTCAACCCGGTAAACTTCGATTTTTTCTTTATCATCTGCCTGTAAGATGGGGTTGAGTATTTCAAACAACTGGTTGGCACTGTTTCCATCCTCTAGGTTACAGAATGCCCATGCTGTCCAAACAGCAGCGTGCGTATACTGGCCACCGTTTTCACGTATACCGGGCAAATAGCCTTTGATGTATCCCGGGTCTTGAGGTGTTTCATCAAAAGGAGGTGTAAACAAAAGAATTAGGCGATCTTCTGGCCGCACAAGTCGTTCAAAGACTGAATTCATGGCTGTTCTAGAATGCTGTGGTTCTCCACCTGCGCTGATGACAGCCCAGGATTGGGCGATCGAATCGATTTGGCCTTCCAGGTTAGCGTGAGATCCAAGTGGCTTGCCACTATCGTAATACCCACGAAGGTACCAATCGCCGTCCCAGCCATTTTCTTCAACTGCTTGGGCATACAAGTTCGCTTTCTGTCTTAACTCATCAGCTTTGGTTTGATCACCGTGCTTTTCGACTATAACCGCGAAGCGATTAAGAACATCGACTAAAAACCACGCCAACCAGGTGCTTTCGCCACGGCCTTCTTCTCCAACCCGGTTTAATCCATCATTCCAATCTCCGCTGCCAATCAATGGAAGATTGTGTATACCTTTGGTGCATCCTTTTTCAATGGCACGTAGGCAATGATCATACAGTGAAAAGGCATGCTGTGTGGTTTCATAATAACCATAACGATCGCCTTCACCTTCGGCCAGGATAGCACCATGGATATATGATATTTCCTCATCTAAAATGCTATAGTCACCTGAAACTGTGATGTAATGGGCGGTTACATACGGCAGCCATAACAAATCATCACTGATGCGAGTCCGCACTCCACGGCCTGTAGGTGGATGCCACCAGTGCAATACATCGCCTTCTTCAAATTGGTGGGCGGCTGCGCGGAGAATTTGATTGCGTGTGATTTCGGGTTTTATTGGCAAAAGTGCCAGTACATCTTGAAGCTGATCACGGAAACCATACGCTCCACTGGATTGGTAAAAGGCTGTTCGCCCCCAAATACGGCAGGAAAGAACCTGATATAGGCTCCAGCGATTGAGGAGTAAATTCATAGCATCGTCCGGGGTTTGAACCTGGATGGATTCCAACATCTGGTCCCAAAAGTCGATCGTTTCAGTTAAAGCTTGCTCAACCGCATCAAACTTATGGTATTTATTTATCAGTTCAATTGCCTGTTTACGATTGTCCGCTTGCCCGAGGATAAAATAGATTTCCTGGCTGGCATTTACCTCTAAATCAACGTGAACTTGCAAGACTGCACAAGGATCTTCGCCCGTTGTAATACGCCTTTCGAGGCCCAGACGTTCCAAAGCTTTGGGCGCTTTCATCGTCCCGGCCCTCCCCAGAAATTCTGTACGATCTGCCGTCATCCCATGGATTGATTTACTGGCACTTAAAAATGCCGTTCTTGGGTCAAACTCACTATTATAAGGATTTCTTGCCAGCAAGCTTTCTGTTTCAAAATCATATTCTGGGATGATGAAGGCGCAATTTCTGGCTCTGGTTGTTCCCAAAACCCATTCGATATATTGGGTTGCAGTAATGCGGCGGGTATGGTCAGCGAGATTAGAAAGCTGCAATCGTATGATTTTAACCGGGTCAGAAGGACTGGCATATACCGTTAATTTATGAATAAGCCTGTGAGATTGGTGTTCAAATACAGTATATCCGGCACCGTGACGAATAAGAAAAGGTTCGTCGGGGCCAGCAGGTGATGGCGTCGGGCTCCAATATTGACCGGTTTCTTCATCGCGCAGGTATAGTGCTTCTCCGGTTGGGTCACAAACAGGATCGTTAAACCAGGGAGTCAATCGGTTTTCACCGCTGTTGATTGCCCAGGTGGTTTGGCTACCTGATTCACTGACCATGAATCCGAAATGCTGGTATCCGATGACATTTACCCAGGGAGCAGGGGTTTCCTTACCCGGCTCGAAAAGAATATGATATTCTTTGCCATCTTTTGAAAATCCTCCATATCCATTGAAAAACTGCAAATTACCTGGATCATGTGAAGCCAAAGACAAATCCGCCGGTGCCTGAAGTGAAGGAGAAAATTGGGGCAAATGATGGACAGGAACAGAATAATCTGGAATCTGTTTGGCTAACGGTCCGTTTTCGCCTCTGAGAATAACCCCTGCCGTGCTTTGTAAAAGTGTAATTTCTTCCGATTTCATATGGTCATAATAAAGAGTATAAATACCTCCAGACAAATTGAGAAAATTATCACTATTGGTTCTATGAATTAACCTGGAGATTAGCCCGTTTAATTCAGCCCCATAATTAGTAAACTGCTGGTTGAGAATAACAAGATCAATTTTAAAATTTCGCGAGCGTAGGTATTTGAATATAAGTAAAGCTTCGCGCAATATATCTAGATGAGTGTTATCTTTCAATGTGACCAAAAGAATGGGTAAATCACCCGAAATTCCAAAGCGCCATAGTGCGGATTGTCCTAAACGATTTGCGGCCAATATTTCTGCGGGGGCACGTACTTCTTTGTATGAGAACAGCAAGGCTGATAATGTTTTTAAAATGTCTTCCAGTTTGGTTTTTCCCAGGCCAACTTTATTAAGCTCTGATTGGCTATTGATATCAGCCTGGTGAAAAGACCGCTCAATCAGACTCCAGGTCTTATACTGATCGGCGAGGTAAATTAGATCTTCACGGCTTTCACCTGCAAAGGTTAGAAAAGCGATCTGTAAATTCTCGTGCGCATTTAATGTGACCTCTGCGCCAAGAGCAAAAACTGGATCCAAGGTCGCACCTGTTGACCCGCTCAAATAATCGGGGGAAAGCAATGCACGCGGGTCGCGCATGTCGTGTCCGCGACCAATAAATAGATTACGGTTTGATTCATGACGAACCTTCAGATCATTATTTTTTGATATCAGCATGTGACCCATCAAGAGTGGCGCTTCGGTTTTTGATCTGGGCCGACGTGAAAAAATTTGTAAACCTTGCGATTCCACATACTCACTTTCAATAAACAATTTATTAAAAGCGGGGTGCTGGGCGTCAGTTGCTTGCGGTGCTAATATCACCTCTCCATAGGAAGTTATCCGTAAATTTCGGATTTGATTGCTATTATTTTGTATTGAGATTTTACGAATTTCCACAGGATCATCCGGTGAAACAGCGACCTCCATAGCCGAAACTAGTTGGTTTACAACCCGCCGGAAGACAACCATGTGCGCATGGAAACTAACCTGCATATTTTCTGCTTCGCCCGGTAATGGTTGATAGGCTGCGGACCAAATCTTGCCACTATCTTTATAAGATTCTGTTTGATCCTGAATATATATCCAGGTACCCCAGGGATCCAAGACTGGATCAGGCTGCCAGCGAGTTAAATCCGTTTCTCGCCACTTCAAATAGCCGCTCCCCATGTTCGAGATTAATACCTCAAAATTGCCATTTGAAAGAATATGCATTTGAGGAATTGCAGTGTTGACTGGAACTTTCCAGGGAGGAATTGAGGTTATTACTTTTTCAAACCTGGAAATACTTTGGACATCTTCTGTTCCTGTCCCTTGAATTACAGTTACCGGAGGTACTTGCTCTTGCAGCAACAACTCAACGCTTTGTATGCGTGTATCTGCATGCATGCGATTGACCATGATATCCCCATGCAGATAATTGTCGAGGGCCATGATCAACATGCCCTGATGATGTGCCATATATTCCCCAACAATGGCTGCATCTTCATTGACCAGTAGCCGGCTTTCGGTAAAATCAAGAGCTTCGTAAAAACCATATAACCCAAACATTTTATGATCAATCAGATCATTCAGATTCTTGATGACGGCTTTAGGATCGATTGCTATTGCCATGATTGACGCATAGGGAGCAATTACCAGATCTTCGTCCAGTCCACGTTTAAAACCTAATCCCGGCACGCCAAAAGCGCGGTATTGGTAACTCTGCCCTGAATCAAAACGATAAAAACCTGATTCTGAAATACCCCAGGGGACACCTTTTGATTTTGCATAGGCAATTTGATGCTTGACGGCCCCCAAAACACTATCGGCCAAAAGTGTTCGGGAATAGGAACGCAGAAACAGTGGAGGCATGAGGTACTCAAACATCGTTCCGCTCCATGAAAGGAGCGTGTTGATATTTTCAACGCGAGTAACCGGCCGACTAAGATAAACCCAATGAGACTGGGGTACATCACGTTTGGCAATCGCGATTAAAGAAGCAATTCTTGCCTCTGATGCCAGCAAGTCATAATAATTACTATCCAATATACCTGCATCCAGATTAAATCCTATATGGAATACGCGTCGATGGGGGCTATATAAAAAGCGAAAATCCATCTCTTCCACAAATTTATTTGCACTTTGTGATATTCTCTTATATTGCGTGATAATCTTCTCCGCATTTTGCCCGGCTAGTTGCAATTGCGCTTTTAGTGCTTTCAGCCAATTTTTTGCATCTGGGGGGACGGTACCAAAAACAGGATTAGGGGCAGATAAATTCTTTAAAGTTGGATTTGCTTGAGAGCGCACATTCATCAACAGTGCATTAATTAAAGGAGTTGCTTGCGAAGTTTTTACTTTGATCTCGTTTAATTTAAGATTTCCCGGCAAAATTTCCGTTAATTGTGACAGTATGGCAACGTTATCTGGTTCTTTGAGCTCTGGTGGAATATGAAGAAGAAAGGGAACCCAGGGCAGTAAATCGGCAATATTACGTTGGACAGCCTGTTGATGTTGACCGATATGAGTGGTTATTGTCTTTAATTCCATTAAATTGCCATGATCGAACGCTATTTTGCTGGTAGTTATCAAATCTAACAGTTGATTTGAAAGTTTTGGCCAGAAATCTTCTATCACATACAAAAAGAGTGGAAACCATTGATCAGGTTTGGATTGAATTGCTCGAATCTCAATTTGCAGATCCGATATTGCTTGCGTGAGAGCGCGAATTTGTTTGCGGAATTCAACGCCTCGAATGGTCAACAGAATGTTAGATAAATTAGTGAGTGAGTCAAGGTAGCCCTGCCAAAGCTCCCAACGAATGACATATTCAGAGGGCATTTTCTTACAAGCCTGGTCAGTGATGATAAAACAACTTGCCAAATTGCCGCTATCGACAGTTGAGACATAGCGCGGGTTTAACGGTTCCAAGGAGAGCGTGTTGTACCAATTTAAGAAATGACCACGGTATCGTTCCAATTGTGAAAGGCTCTCCATGCTCATTTCAAGGCGTGCCACCAGACCAAAATGGTTGAGATAACCCAGATCATAAGCTGCCAAAGTGGATGTCAACAGAAGGCCGATGTTTGTGGGTGAAGTGCGGTGTGCAACGATGGCTCCCGGTGTCTCCTGATAATGATCAGGCGGTAACCAGTGGTCTTCTGGGCCAACGAAGCGTTCAAAGAAGCTCCATGTGCGGCGAGCCACCTGCCGTAGCAAAGAAATCTCATCAATCTTCAATGGTGCAACTTGAATATCAATTGGCCGGTTAAGCCAATATACGATGATTGGAGAAAGCAACCAAAGCAAAAGCACGACACCTGCCAACATCAGCGAAAGTGGTTCCCCACTGCTTGCCATAATCGTAAGAATGGTTAATGTCACGGCTAAAATAATTGCATGTAATACCGATATAAGCATTTTCTGCCAACCGATATTTTTGCGATTTTGAATTCTGAAGATATGTGCCGTTTGGGCTGCAGTGGTCCATTGCAAAAGTCTTTTATGGCTGAAAAATAGGCGGTAAAGTGTGGTAAGAATAGCGTCAATGGAAATGTAACTTTCATATACGATGAAAGTTATTGCCAGGAGCCAACGCAAAAAAGTACGTCCAAGCGGCTGTAAAGCCAGGTTGAAATGTTCCCCCCCAATGATTTGTAACGCACTGTGGGTAATTCCAGTCAACAATGGAATTGCAAGTGCAAGAGCCAGGGTAGAAGCCCACAAAAAGGTCAAGCCCGGGAAAAAAAGTAAGCCGAAACTAAATATGAATAATAATGCTGGTGCAAGTAAAGAACGGCGTAAGTTATCAAAAATCTTCCAACGGTCAATTATGTTAAACCCCATGGTTTTTTGGTTTGGTTTAAACAACCAGGGTAAAAGTTGCCAATCCCCTCGAATCCATCGCCGCTGCCTTAAAATCATGGCAATATAATTTGGTGGGTAATCCTCGACCATGGTGATATCTGTGACCAGTCCAGCGCGACCCATGTTGCCTTCCAGCAAGTCGTGACTGAGTATACTGTTTTCAGGAATTTTCGTACCGATACTTTGTTCAAATGCATCCACATCATAGATACCTTTGCCCACATAAATTCCTTCACCAAAAAGATCCTGATAAGCATCGGAAACCGCCAGTGTATACAAATCCAACCCCGCATCTCCAGCAAATATGCGTGTAAACCAGGATTGATTCGCACTTTTCGGGTGTATCTCCATTCGCGGTTGTAGGATGGTGTACCCCGAGATGACTCTTCCATTTTTCTCTGAAAAAACAGGCTGGTTGAGCGGGTGAGCCATAGTGCCTACCAGCCGTTTGCCAGCCCCGATTGGCAATATGGTGTCTGAATCCAGCGTAATGACGTATTGAATGTGATCCAACAAACCATTATTTATTTTTAAATCATCTCTCAATGAAATAAAGGTATGATCGCTAGAACCTCGCAGTAGTCCATTCAGCTCGTGTATTTTTCCACGTTTACGTTCCCAACCCATCCATTTCCCTTCGGAAGGATTCCACAATCTTTTGCGGTGAAAAAAGAAGAAGCGGCGGAAGGATTGAGTCTGATTTTGTACTTTCGTCACTGGATTATCGTTTTGGTTGGTTGAGACCATAACAGGTAAATGAGCATACTTTTGGTTAAGATCTTCGATCATCTTATTGCCATATATAATAAGATTTTCATCTTCAGGGCGGGTTTCTTGATCTGCATCGCCAAAATCAGTTAAAATAGCAAACTGAAAACCTTGTTCCGGGTTTCGCAAATAATGCATTTCGATTTGGTTTACCAATGAGTTAATATCCCGGTACGAAGAGATCATTCCTGGAATAACTACCATTGTGCTGTTTTGCACGGGGAGCTTCCGCTTAAATTCCATCTTTGGCAAAATACTTGGTGGAATAATCAACGTAATAATCCAATTGACGAAGCTGGTGGCAATTGTTAACGCAGGTATGGTCATTGCCAGACCGACTAAAATGGCAGCTATCCATAAGAAAGGTGTTCCACCGATTTTATTGACAAGCTCCCAGCCATTATTTGCGTGCTGGGCGAAATTGCCATGAAGTAAATTGAGTGGATCAGCAAGTAGGGCTAAAAATACCAGTAACAATATTGTTAAGAAAAGCACTGACGTCAAGTAAACAGCACTCGCATGCTTTTTGATCCAATTTAAAAAAGCAATTCTTGTAGGGGGGCGGTAGCCAATATTTTCCGCGAAAAGATGTTGATATTTGCCAATAAGAAACTCGCCGATGTGAATACCTTTTCCGGGATGAGGATATTCTTCCGGGAAATTTATTATTTCCTTTTCACGAATCGAATCTGAGTTCTTCTGCGAACTCTCTTTAGACAAATCTGATGTTTGAAGAGGAGGCTGATTTGCGTATAAAGGATCTGCTGCTGTTTTTAAAAGAAAATAGGCCAGGTCAATTTCCGTATACCCACTACCACGTGCCAATTCTTCAAGTTTGGCACGGTAAAGATCGCGGGTTTTGAAATCCATAGCTGTATATACGGCTGCCGGATCTTTTCTTAATAAAGAATCCACCAGGCTGACGGATTCGAAAAAATCATTCCAATTTATTTCCGAGATTGCCCTGAGACTGAGAATAATATTGGCAATACGATTACTTATGTTGATTTCCTCGGTGTTTTGAGGGGAAGCTTTCAAAGGATGTTTTATTTTGGTTAGTATTGGGTGAACTTTTGGTAGAAGCGGGCTGGTGGTTGGTTCAATGATCAATAGCAGGGCCTCAGCCAGGTATTCCAGTAAACAATAACGCAAAAATATTGGCAATGCCCAAATTTCCGCCATTGTTAGCGGCATCTCTTTTTGCAGACCAATCATAACTTGTTCGATTGCTACAGAATCAATCAGTAAATTTTGATAAGCCAATACATTTTTAGCAATCCCGTAAATGCGGGGAAGTCCACGATAAATTCCGGAATTTGCTTTCGGAAGATCATAATAAAATCCTCCTGAAAGATCTTCTTTTATTTGCCGAATAGATTGACGAATTACATAAAAATTGTCCAGGATCCATTCGGATGCGATGGAAAGGCCAACTTCTGCCAATGTTGCCTTGTTAAAATAGTGATAGGCCTCCTCGATCCAATATTGAATGTCCCCTAAGTCCTTAAGTAATAATGCATGGGCTACCAGGTCGCTGCCTGCTGAAGATTTTTTTTTAGAACTTACAAGCGTTACATTCAGCAAATTTGCGGCGAGAAGGTGAATTAACTGTTCTTTATTTTCAATCCAAGAATTATTATCCGTGTCTTTGTCGCTTGGTTCTGCGGCGGGTGATGAAATAGATTTATTGTTAACCATCAAGAGCGACTCCCACTTTGCAATGCTGCAATTTCAGCTTTACAAGGTACGGCCCGCGAAGGCGGAATATCCTGAATAATGAGGACGGGTCTCGAGCCTACCTCCATAATATCTCTGGCAACACTTCCGTAGGGATGAAGGTTACTGCCAGTGTAGCCATGTGCAGCGATTACCGTTAGATCAACTTTTTCCTCTTCGGATAACTTTTGTAAAACTGCAGAGACACTGCTGTCTTCGATAATTTCGATCTCACTGGGAACAGATAATTGCTCTTTAATGCGTGTAAGATATTCGCGTACTGCTGTGTGGCTGAGCTCCATAAATTTTGCGAGAAGCGCTTGTACTTCTTCACTATGAGGCGTGGGGATTGGTAATTCCGGCGGCCGGATGACAGTTGTCAGCAACAACTTGGATTCCGGAAATTTCTCTTGGGTCTCAAGATCGCTTTTTTTGATGGCTTTTGGATTTACTAGTTCATTTCCGCCTCGGACTAGTGCTAGACCTGCTGAAAATACACACTCAGCCCGGCTTGAATTGTCAAGTGGCATTAAAATCCGTTCATAATGAACCGGGCCTTCTTTTGTTTCTTTTTCTTCAAATGATCGTACTAATAAAATTGGCAAGTAAATTTTTTGGATAACCTTCTCAGTGACACTGCTTATATTCCAGCGTGAAAACCCACCCCAACCATGCGTACAAATCACTAATAAGTCGATTTTTTCATTATGAGCAAAATTGACGATACTTTCGGGAGTTTTTCCTTCACGTATGGCATATTCAACCTTACGCGCACGCGTTTTATTATTGCTTTTATCTGCTTTATCCTTGTCTATTCTTTTCGAAACCTTGGGTAAAATTTCCTGTAAGTATAATTCTGCCTCACTTTTTCTAATTTGCCATGATAATGGGTCGATTGCCTGCGGCTGATTTTGTGTTTGGGCAGGCTCAATAACCCGTAGAAGAACGATAGTTGACCCAAATATCCGAGCGAAGAACTCAGCATGCGGTAGAGCCCGCTCAGCAAATTCTGATCCATCCAGGGGCACTAATATTCTTTCAAACATATCTCGTTCTCCTTTATAGTCATCACCAAAAAATTTGATTGGAATTAAGTATTAAAATATTTCATTCTTTATTTCTGTTGCCATTCAATTTCTTTCATTCTCGTTCACAAAGACTTTGAATTCCCTTCTTCCATGTCTTTCGCCATGTGTGAGATGGCATTATTAAATGTTTTGAGAAGATAGGATAAATGGCTTCATACAGAAACGAGAAAAGTCATTAATTAACCCAAATCATAAATTTTCTTCTGCTTTAACCATAGCGCTTTAAATCATCATCTGCAAGTAGGCATACACCTATTTTGATACTTTAATTGAAACCGATGGTAACTTCTGGATCACTGCCATGGGGAGATTCGGCTAAACTTCCGAAAGCCAGTATTCGAGGATGGAATAGCATTGCTCAATGCAGGCCAGTCGCAGGGTGTGTTTGTATCGCGCCAACTCAACACATATTTATGGTATGAGTCGGAGCAGCCGGCTGATGGGCGAAGCATCCGCGCTGGGTGTGTTTTTTCAAGATAGAATGTTTTCCCGGATGCTTCGCCCTTACGAGAGATCTCACGTGAAAGAGACATAATACCCCTCGGAATGAAAGCCTTTTGACTTTTATTCTTAAGTAAGTTCGTAACGCACCAAGCTATCAATCCTTTTTGTTATGAGTAATAGCGAATTGTAAAATCATTAACACGGTGATCCGGGAATTGGTGGGGAAATCCCTAACCGATTCTAGGAAGCCTCCCCATTGAGAATATGAAGGCACTTCTCTATGATGAAGCTAGGAAAAATCAAAGTTAGTGTAAAAGGAGGAAAAAAATGAGTAGCGATTTTGAAGTTCCACGCTTTTTATCAGCCAGTACGATTAATGGTACTCCTGTTGAAAATAGAAGAGGAGAACATCTTGGGAAAATTGAAGAACTAATGATCGATTTGAACAATGGGCTTGTAAACTATGCTGTCCTCTCCTTTGGGGGATTCTTGGGGATGGGTGATAAATTGTTCGCGATTCCATTTGACGCACTCGATTTCGATACTGTTAACGAAAAAGTGATTTTAGATGTTGATAAAGAAATATTGGAAAATGCCCCCGGTTTTGATAAAGAGCATTGGCCGGATACGACAGAGCATGCCTGGTTGGTGGACGTCTATGATTACTATGGCTATCAGCCGTATTGGAACTACTAAACAATCGTAAATAATGGATAAAGGAGAAAATATGTTAGGTCTCAGTATTACATTACTAATAATTGCATTAATCGCTGCGCTGCTCGGTTTTACAGGTATTGCGGGGGCAGCCGTCGGGATTGCAAAGATCGTTTTTGTTGTATTTCTCGTGTTGTTTGTCGTATCACTTTTATTTGGACGCCGTAGGGTTGTTTAGCTTTGTTGAAACTAAAAATGTTGGAAGGCAGGTAGATGTCTATCTGCCTTCCAGATAACTTGGTCATTTGAGTTTGGAGGAAGTCATGTTTATCGCCACGATTGTCGCTTTTATTTTATTCTTTTTATTGACCATTACTCCCGCTATTTATGAGAACAAAAAACCTGAGTATTCAATAGTCATAAGTGACGAGAGGACCATAAACCTCAAAGGAAGGTCGAAATGAGTGAGCTAAATAATCCGCAACATGTTGACCGTATTGAAGAAGTGCGTGTTCACAATCAACCCGGTTACCAACAGAAAACGAAGATAGTTGAAAACCAAAATTCAAATCGGCGTCTGGCAGTCAGTAAAGTCACCCAGTTAATCTGGTGGTTGTTTGGAATTCTTGAAGCGCTGCTTGGTCTGCGCATTTTGCTGAAACTAATGGCTGCCAATCCAGGCTCTCCCGTTGCCAACCTGGTATACAAAGTCACTGATTTATTTCTGTGGCCGTTTGCGGGATTGACAATTGTGCCAGAAGCGCAAGGAATAATTCTGGAAATCCCGACTATCATTGCATTTTTTGTTTATGCATTGATTGCCTGGGCTTTGGTACGGTTAATCTGGATAATCTTTTATCAACCATCTTCACGATCTGTTCAAACGGTTGAACGTGAAGATTATTAATTGGAAAGGATAACTTTATGATTGAAGTCAGTGCAAAAGAATTAGGTGTTGAGAATTGTAGTTTCGTAGCACGGGGAATTACTGCAGGGGATGTCATCGAAGAAATGTTTGATCATTTAGAAAAAAAACACGATTTTAATATGCCAGATGCGGAAACCACCCTTGAAATGTATATGACGGATTTGGAAGAGTATGATCTTAACAATGTTACGGCACTAAATACAGAATTACCGCTCGATGAAGGTGTTAAACTGATTGTTCAACGTCTGAAAGAAAAATTGAATTTGTCAGCTACCCCATCTGATTACAGAGGGTGATGGGAAAAGGAGTAAAAATGACACTATCTGGTTTTCTTATTTTATTGTTAATAGCGGCCATTGCGGGGGCGTTAGGTCAGGCCATCTCCGGTTATTCACTGGGTGGTTGTTTAATGTCCATCGTGGTAGGTTTTGTTGGCGCATTTTTAGGTTTATGGATTGCGCGGCAATTAGGTCTCCCTGAATGGCTTGTTATAAATATTCAAGGTGAAAGATTCCCACTTGTCTGGGCAATTATCGGATCAGCAATCCTATCGATGGTGCTCGGTTTAATTTTAAGGCGTCGTACTATTTAATAATTGGGAAGCAGCCAGACGTATTTCAAAAGAATTAGAAAAATACTTGGGAGGTAAAAATGAGTAACGATATTCTTAAAGGAAAATGGAAACAATTTCGCGGTAAAGTAAAACAGACATGGGGAAAATTAACAGATGACGACCTTGATCGAATTGACGGCGCACAGGATAAATTGGCTGGAAGATTGCAAGAACGTTACGGCTACACCAAAGAAAAAGCTGAGGCACAAATTGCCGATTTTCTAGAACGTATAAGCATTGAAAATAAAAACGAAAATTAATTTAAGGAGTGGATATGTTAGGAACAATACTTTTGATTATTCTGATTTTGGCTTTAATCGGCTCTCTGCCTGTTTATCCGTATAGCCGCAGGTGGGGATATCGTGGAAGCAGCCTGGTTGGGATTTTGCTGTTAATATTAATCCTGGCTTTAATTTTTAATTGGATCTAGAAAGCTTAATGCGATTTCATTAATGTAGTTCGAGGGCACGCCAAGCGTCCTCGAACTTTCGAGATTAAATATGTCAAATATGCCCCCTTCTTCAATGCCAGATTGGAAAAATAGTCGCATCGTTATTTCCACATTGATTGTTGTTGCTGTGGCAGCTGTATTCTGGATGTTTTTTCGCTACAGGATTGTGATCCTAATACTTTATACGGCAATAATTTTCGGAATGGCATTAATGCCACTTGTGGATTGGTTGACAGGTAAAGGTATCAGGCGTTCTGTTAGTTTGGCACTCGTATACATATTAATTATTGTAACCCTTGGAGCAATCGTATGGTTATTCGTACCTATTATTGCCACACAATCCTCAGAATTGATCGTAGCGCTACCATCAATATTGGATAATATTCGGATTACATTCTTAAAATCAACCAGTGCGATCCTCGTAAATATTGGTCAGCACATGCCTGTTAACATGCAGGTATGGCTGGCAAATTCATCTGCAAGTGTGGAAACCATTTCTGCGGTTGATCGAGTGGCGAAATTTGTTTATTCGTTTTTTAACTTGTTCTTGGCCTTTATTGCTGTCTTTTTATTGACAACATTCTGGATAATGGAAGGAGATCGCACATTAGCGACAATATTTCTTTTTGTGCCTCAGAGATTGAGGGTACGAGCCGAGGAACTTTTAAAATTAATTGAAAAGCGTGTGGGCGCATTTTTACGAGGGCAATTTTTGCTTTCACTTTCAATTGCCATTTTTGCATTGATTTCCTATACGATAATTGGATTGCCCAACGTGCTGGTGTTGGCCTTAATTGCAGGAATATTCGAAGCGGTACCGATTTTCGGGCCGGCTTTAGGTGCGGTACCCGCAATTTTGGTTGCTTATTCACTTAATCCTTCCCTCGTTATTTGGGTTATCGTGTCCACAATGTTAATGCAAGGACTTGAAAATTATTTGTTAGTTCCCAGAATTATGAGAGCAGCAGTTGGCGTTAACCCGATCATCACATTACTTATGTTGGCCACACTTACTTCTTTAATTGGAGTGCCCGGCGCGTTTTTAGCAATTCCGACTGCAGCAATTACCCAAATACTACTTGACCGTTTCGTCTTTTCCAAAGATAAACTGGGTGGAAATGAAGAAATCGGACGTGACCAAAAAAGCGCTTTACGCTACGAATTGCAGGAATTGATCGAAGATGTTCACAAACAGTTACGCAAGAAGGACAAACGATCCGACGAGGAAACCGATATGCTTGAAGATAAGATTGAATCGATTGCCTTGGAATTGGATTCCTTGCTGGAACAAGGTTTATTGGATTTAAAAGTAAAATGAAAGCTACTCGAACCGCATTCCTCGTTTTCGCCACTTTGACAGTGCTATTTATTTTATGGCAATTTAGAGAAGCTGTTGTACTTTTCCTTTTGTCTTTTGCTCTGGCAGCTGCTATTCGACCATTAATTGAGCGGCTTATTGAGTTTGGACTGAATAAAGGTTTGGCGCTTATTCTAGCTTATGTATTCTTCCTGGTTATTTTGGCAGGAATTTTTTTAGTGGGGAATGCGCCGCTTGCAACAGACATACAGTTATTTACAGATTTCTTGATAAATCGCTTTGAATGGGTCAAGAATGTCTGGTTGCAAAGTGGAAACACCCTTTTGGTCAATATTGCCAATCAGTTACCTGAAACAAAAAATTTATTTGCCACGATAACCGGACAAGGCTCAATGGTGGTGTTGCAGTCGTTTTTTGGATTTGCACAGGGAGCGTTTGCTTTTCTTGCCCGAATTGCAATGATTATTGCGCTCAGTTTGTATTGGAGTGCTGATCATGTTCGTTTTGAACGTTTGTGGTTGTCCTTATTGCCGTGGGATCTGCGTGTTCGGGCTCGAAAAATATTACAGTCCGTAGAACGAGGTGTAGGAGCTTATATCGGCCGGGAAGCAACTTTGAGTTTATTATTTGGACTGCTTTTATGGGGGAGCTATTTGTTGCTGCATGTAAAATATGCCAGTCTCTTAGCATTAATCGGTACTTTGGCACGCTTGATTCCATGGCTGGGTGCATTGGTGGTGATTTTGTTGCCGATAATCATCGGCTCCACTCTGGGGTGGTGGGCAGGGCTACTGGCTGCCTTTGTTAGCTTACTACTTCTTTATTTGCTTGAACGTATTATTGGCCGGCACTTTTTTGATTCTTCGAGGGTAAATTCAATTCTGTTAATCGTCGTTGTGATCGCTATGACGGATTCCTTTGGATTAATAGGCGCTATTTTGGCGACCGTGCTTGCAGTATCGTTAGAAATAATTTTTAAAAATATTATGACATTGTCAAACAATAAAGACCATTCTGCAACCGGCATCACAGTTGATCATTTAAAAGAAAAGTTAACAGCCATACAGCAAACTCTGTTAAGTGAAGAAACTCAACATCAGCATGAGGCGGTTAATCTGGCAGATCGTTTGATGAATATAATGGAAAAATTAACTTTTCGGTAAATCAATAACAACAATTATTTAACAATCCATTGCAAACGATTGTTCTGTTTTGATACTTCAATTGAAACCGATGACAACTGATCGATAACGATTATTTCGAGGTTCGATTGTACTGCTGAAAGGCGGTACTCGAGAATGAAATGATATTACGCCATACCAATACATCTTTATGCTATCAGTAGTCGGCTGATGGGCGAAGCATCTGCGATGGGTATGTTTGTAGAGGATGGAATGGTTCCCCAGATGCTTCGCCCTTACTCGAGATCTCACTTGAAAGAATCCATATACCTCTCGGGAAGAAAGCCTTTTGCAATTTTATAGCTCAAGGTAGTTCGTAACGCAGCACATCTTTATGCTATCAGTAGTCGGCTGATGGGCGAAGCATCTGCGATGGGTATGTTTGTAGAGGATGGAATGGTTTCCCGAGTGCTTCACCCTTAAGCGAGATCTCACTTAAAAGAATCATAATACCCCTCGGGGAAAAATCCTTTTGCGATTTTATCTCTCAATTAAGCTCGTAACGCAGCACATATTTATGCTATCAGTAGTCTGCTGACGGCGAAGCATCTGCGATGGGTATGTTTGTAGAGGATGGAATGGTTCCCCGAGTGCTTCACCCTTAAGCGAGATCTCACTTGAAAGAATCATAATACCCCTCGGGGAAAAATCCTTTTGCAATTTTATAGCTCAAGGTAGTTCGTAACCCAGCACATCTTTATGGTATGAGCAGAAAAAAAGAACAAATACAAGAAAACGATTCACCAATAATTAATTTATACTAAATCTTCCTGCATGGCGCGAAAGATAGCCTCAAGCCTGGTTTTGACACCCAGCTTCATATTAATAACTTCAGTAACTTGCTTAAGTTGATCGCTATCGATATTCAACAATCCAATGATTTCATTGTCACTTTTTCCGTGTGTCGCATATTCAAGGACTTGTTTTTCTAATCGGCTTAAGGCTGGGATTGTATCCTGACCGACGGGATTGGCAGGTACTCCAAGCGTTTTAGCAACCTTAGAGCTGATCCACCCTCGTTTGCCGGCTGCTACTTCGCTAACCGCCTTTAATAGTTGATCGGGTGCCTCATCTTTGGTAATATATCCGACAGCACCGTTAGCGAACATACCTAAAATGTAACGTTTTTCATTATGACCGCTTAATGCCAGTATGTTTGATTGCATTCCCGATTCCGAGATATGTTTTGCAACCTCATAACCATTCATACCGGGCATTTCAACATCCAGCAGTAAAACGTCAGGTTGCAATTCCTCGGCTAGTTTAATGGCTTGAAGACCGTCAGAAGCTTCGCCGACCACTTCAACTTTGGGTGAGTGATTTAACATTTTTCGTAACCCACGGCGAACATTTTCATGATCATCTACAAGTAAGACCTTTATTTTCATTTATGTATCCGGTTTCTCTCTGTGGTGCTTACATGGCAAATATCCATTCATAAATTCCGGAAGTAAGCCTACTTCCTGCTCATTCATGATACCAAAAACATTTAAAAGGCTAAAGTAGGGGAGAACCCCAAATCAATAAGGAATTTCCCTACCGGTTGCTATTCGCATAGCCTTTATTGACTGCCACTACTGCCGCTTCTACACGGGAACTGACTTTTAATTTTGTATAAACAGATTCAAGATGTTTTTCCACTGTCTTTTGGCTGATTCCTAATTCATAACCAATTTCTTTGTTGGTTTTTCCTTCGACGACATGGGAAAGGACTTGTAATTCGCGTTCGGTCATCGTATCAGTTTGAAGAGAATCTTCCTGAGTCCAGGTTGACATCAATGCCGAGACACGACGGCTGACCCATCCTTGTTCTCCTCTGGCTACCCCGCGAACGGCGTCAATAATATTTTCTGGAACTTCCTCTTTCATTAAGTAGCCATTTGCACCTGCAGAAAGCAAGCCCATAATATATTGTTTGTCGTCATAGGTGCTCAAAGCAAGTATTTTAACATTTGAATTGCTTTCTTTTAATATTTTTGCAACTTCCACACCTTTCAAAATTGGCATTTCCATATCCAGAAGAAGGACATCAGGATGTAAGCTGTTTGCCATCGTGAGAGCTTCCTGCCCATTTTGTGCTTCACCGATTACCTCAATATCAACAGCCCGATTAAGAAAATTCTTTATCCCCTCTCGAGTGATTGGGTGGTCATCGGCTAAAACAACGCGTACCTTGGTGGTCATTTAATCACACTTTCCAAATGGGCGGATTGATGAAAATCGATTGTTTTGTAATGATCAGCAACATTTATAGGGTACAAAAGCAAGCGTAATTTAAAAATAGTATTTAATATTCTTGAAGAAAGATCATCAATCAAATTCATTTCATAATTATAGCATTTTCGAATTTTTGTATGTAAATTAAGTATAAGTTATATTCACTGGCTTCATTCTCTACCGAACGAGGTTGAGCCTCTTTGAATATGAGTGCTGGTTTTTTCCACTTTCAAATAAGATAAGTATACCGAAATGGCGGATTTTGTATAATTTTCAAAACAATCAACAATGGTTGATAGCCAAATGTGTTTTGGCAAGATGTAAGTAAATTAATATGACATGCTTTGGTAATTTGAGGAACTCTTCCCGAGGGCTTAAACCCGGCCCAGTTCTTGTCTTGATAATTACCTAATCACTGCTGGCAACTGATCGAGAACTTTCTTTGCGAGATTCGGCTACACCGCCGAAAGGCGGTATTCGAAGATGAAATAACATTGCCCAATCCAGGCAAGTCAAAAGATGTGTTTGTAATGTGCCAAACCACCATATATTTATGCTATGAGTCGGAGCATTCGGTTGATGGGCGAAGCATCCGCGATGGGTGTGTTTTTAGGGGATGAAATGGTTTTCCAGATGCTTCGCCCTAACGCGAGATCTCACCTAAAAGATTCATGATTCCCCTCTGAAGAAAGCCTTTTGACTTTTTCTCAAGTTGGTTCGTATCGCGCCACATCTTTATGTTATCAACATCGCAGCGAGGCAATGACAATCCAATCCGCAAAGGTCAAAAAGGGGGAGAAGCTTGAATGTTTCGACGGTGAAAAATAACTTTGAAAAATAAGAATGAACGTCAACAAATGTCTGCCATTCATGCGCAGATCATTTTGCGTGGCCAGCAATGGTGCGTCCAACTTATGAAACCGCTTTGAAATTTTACAGAGAGGTAAAACTAACCGCATGATTTCAACATTATTAATCAGAGCTGATTTTTCACAAAACAATATACAGAATAAATCTTGAAAACATCATTAAGCTTTTGTATACTAATTTGAGGGGAAAAGCCATCACTTATTTTGTACATACCTCTTTTTATTGGAGTTTTTTCATGAGCGCAAATTATCAATCGACCGATGAAGATTCACACCTGAATGAGGAAGGTTTAATTTCAACTACACATCTGTCACACCAGCGGGTTGTCATAGAAATCAGCGGCCAGGCTTTGCTGGGATCAAACATGGATCAACTGATCCAACATACGTTGGAATTGCTTACCAGTAATTTAAATATCAGGTTTGGTGAAGTACTGCGTTATTATCTTCGCAGCAAAAAGTTGCAGCCTCAAGCTGGATATGGGTGGCCGGACGATTATTTTGCACAGCCGCCAAGAGAGATAGAAAAAGGGTCATTTGCAAATTTTGTCTTTGCGCAGGATGAAGTAGTCGTTATCCGCGATTTCAATAAAGAAACTCGATTCAAGCTGCCATATTTTCTAGCAAACCATAAAGTCGTCAGTGGAATTGCCACAGTAGTACACGGAAAAGAAGAGAATTTTGGGATTCTAGCAGTTTACTCGGATGAGGAGCGTCATTTTAACTCAATTGAGACCAACTTTGTCAAAAAAATCGGCAACATACTTGCCTTGATTGTTGATCGCCAGCGAATTGAGTCTTCCCTTTCAACTTCCCAGGATGAGCTTGAGACCATCCTGAATGGAATTCAAGAAGGAATTAGTATCCAAAATGAAAGTGGGCAATTTATTTATGTCAATGATGTAGCCCTATCTTTATTGGGGTTTAAAGATCGTGATTCTATTTTGAATATTCCACTTGAAGTTTTGAGCCAATCGTATGAACTCTTTGATGAAAGTGGTGAGAAACTGACTCATGAACAGTTACCTGCCAACAAGGTCTTTAATGGTGCTGAATCTGCGAAAATGATCCTCCGATACCATCACGTCCCGAGCCGGGAAGATCGTTGGCTTATTGTGACATCTTCACCGGTTAAAAATGTTTATTCAAAGCAATTATTTGTCGTTAACATTTTTCAAGATATTACCGGGATGAAACGACGAGAGTTAGACCAACTTATCCTGTTCCAAGCCAGCGAAATGTTTAATGACACCTCTGATTACGAAAAAGTATTGAAGAGTATTGCGGAAAGTCTGGTAAAAAGCATTTCTGATTGGTGTGTTATTCATTTACTGGGGGAAAATGATGAAGTCGAAGAAATCGCTGCTGCGCATAGTGACCCTGAAAAATTTGGTTTGATTCAAGAGATTCAACGTCGTTTTCCACCCAACCATAATTTTGGCCGTGGAATTTATCATGTAATAAAAACCGGTGAAATTGAAATTTACCCAATTGTTTCCGATAATGATTTACGTCAAATGTCGCAAAACACAGAACATTACCAGCTTATCAAGCAATTAGGTATTCATTCAGCTTTGATCGTCCCGGTGATTGTAAGTGGAAAGCCAATAGGATCTATGTCTTTAATTTGGTCAAGCCTTGGGTTTGAGTACGGAGACCAGGAAATAAATTTGGCAGTGAACCTGGCACAACGGGCAGGATTGGCCATAGAAAACGCTCGGCTTTATAAAAATGCCAAATTATTAAACGATGAATTGGAAAGTCAGGTATTAAAGCGTACCGGACAATTAGAAAATTTAATCAGGAGATTGCAACTTCAGTTAGAAAAACAGGCTCAGGTGGAGCGAGAATTGCAGCGTAGCAAAACTCTTTTTTCAGATTTATTTGAACTCTCTCCGGATGCAATATTTCTAATTAATAATGATGGCAAAATCGTGCGTTTTAACAGCCAAGCGGCAACAGTATTTGGATATACCAGTGAGGGACTTGAGGAGGCTAGTATTGAATCCTTGCTACCAGAACGGCACGCAATGCGGGTTTTGCAGTTGAAGGAGCAATACCGACAATCGCCACCGCTTGAGATACTAAAAGAAATAAATCAGGAATTATATGGTCTTAGGAAGAATGGCGAGATTTTTCCCATAGAAGTATCGCTCAGCTCAGTTAAAATTGAAGAGGAATGGTTAGTCATTGCAGTTGTGCGAGATGTCAGTGCTCAAAAACAAGCCCAGGAAGAGTTGGCAGAGGTTCAGCATCGCTTGTTGGATGGTCTGGAGGCCGAGCGATTGTTGCTGGCACAAGAGATTCACGATGGCACAATTCAAGACTTATTTAGTGTAAACTTTCAGCTGGCAGAGATATCCAATGATTTAAGCCAGGATGGTGATCCTGAAATAACTGAAAAAGTTCGCTATACCAGCGAAATGGTCCAAGGAGTAATCCAGAACCTGCGTAATATTAGCAGAGAACTACGGCCTCCCGCCCTGGCGCCTTTTGGGTTGGAGCAGGCAATTTATAGCCATATGGAGCACTTTCAAGAATTGCATGCCCAAATTGCTGTCCATCTTAATTTGGAGGCCGATAACCAAACTCTTGGCGAAACGGTAAGGCTGGTCTTGTTTCGCATTTACCAAAATGCAGTCAGTAATGTTGTTCGTCATGCTGAAGCGCAGAACATTTGGATAAATTTTTCTTTGGAAGATGGCGAAGCGATACTGGAAATTCGCGATGATGGCAAAGGATTTATTAAGCCGGATCGCTGGGTTGAGCTCGCTCGCCGCGGTCATCTTGGTCTGATTGGGATGAGGGAAAGAGTGGTGGGGATTGGTGGAAACTTACAAATCAAGTCGCAGCCCGGGGAAGGTACGATCATTCGTGTTACAGTGCCGCACCGCTTAAAATCGTAAGGTCTGATTTGCACCATTTGTTTAATAAGTTGGAACCTCAAACCGAAAAAACTAATACCGCTTCGCAAGAAGATAAGAAGATTCTGAGATTTCTACTCACGGTGAAAATAAATGGTTTGTCGCGACTGATGTGAAACCATGATCTGATTATAAATTTGTTTATTGAATATTGGTTTGGCTTCGTTTAAACAGAATTCTTGCAATTATCGGTAACTAAGCATAAGTTTTGAGATTTGTGTCTATTTTTTGGTATTTAAGCATTTCTAAACCAAACAAACACGCAATTTTCTTTGAAAATGCAGAAAAAATCCTTTGATTAAGACTATATATCGATCTGCTTATTGGGAATAGGAGCATTTCCCATTATTTTTGGTTTGACTCCTGCTGGAAAAGCTTGTGCAAGGGTTATAAACAAACAAGTGAAAGGTGAAAAGTATTTTTGTGTTTCAAGCATTAAAGTTTTTAAGAAATTTTAATAACGAAATTACACATTATGTAATGAAACTACGTGAAACTTTTCCAGTCAGACGCGGCAGAAATAATTTTATTACATATTGAAGGTCAAAATTTCTTAACCACAGAGGTAAATGTTCGCCCCAAAACAAGAGAAAATCACCTTTATACAAATATTGGAATCACACTTAACTACAAAAGTATTTGTTGAAGTCTCGGACAACTCACTTCTGTTTGTCAATAATTTTTACGAGCGAATCGGCGGCTTTCATAATTTTATCATGGCCATATTGTCCGGCTCTTTGTTGAACAGCATTCAAAGCGCTGCGATGTACTTTCTTAAAATCCCCATAGGGAAAACCAAAGCGCTGCTTGGTTTCTTCGCTTTCACTCGGATTGTAAGCTAGAAACCATTTCGCATATGCATCCCATCCTTCTTTTTTCAGAAATGCATTCTCATCGGAGGTGCTGGGTTGCGATTCACTCCAGTCACTGTTTGTAACAACTTTCCCTTTTTTAATGAATTCCTTCGCCTGTTCTAAGGCCTTCTCATTGACTTTCCAACTCATTTTGAACTCCTTTCTGAGGTCTGCTTAATTCTTTCTACAATTATAAAGAGCAACGATTTCCTTGGCAGTCAGGGAAAACCCTATTTAAGAACAGGAATATCCCTACGTTGGAATCACAAAACCCATTTTGATACTTTAGTTGATACTCATTATGACTAATGTATCTCTGTCATTGCGAGAAGGGAGTTTAACGCCCGACGAAGCAATCCTGTCTTATAAGAGAAAGATTGCTTCGCTACGCGCGCAATGACAGGATTGTTTAAGTACAAATTTTTCCTTACTGCATGTGAGAGCTCGTGTAAGGGCAAAGCATCCGGGAAAGCATTCCATCCTTTAAAGACATACCCATCGCGGATGCTTCACCCATGCGTCAATTATAGATAACATAAAGATGTCGTGCGTTAGGAACATAATCTAAGCCTTGCTTACAATATGTATCGTAGTTTTTTCCTCGAATATTTCAACTTCTATAAACCATATTGAACCAGAATCGTAACCTCATCCACACTCCTTTTGGTGGTACATATCAATGCAGCTATGACTGGTACAAATGAGGAGGCTATTGACATCTGCTCATAACTATACTGCTGCTCATGATAAAACTCAAACGTCACAACTTAACCGCTCTCGCAAAATGGCTAGATCGCTCCAATTCACTTTTTACCAGTTTGTCATTTCTGCTTTTGATGATGCTCTGCGTCATTGAATGGTTTCGCAGTGACATTCATACCAGCAAAGGTACGTAAGAAGGTGGAATGCTTAAATCTTTTGACGTTGAAAAATAGTCTTGTCAATTCCGAACGATCGTGGAAAAATCACCACTATTCATCCGCAGTTCATTTTACGTAGCCCGCAATGACGCGACCAGCTTATGCGGAAATATAGTTGTTTCCAATAAAATTATTGTATTGGTTAGGAGAAATTCAAAGAATTCTATCAATTGGATTTAAGAACATGCAACCTTTCTATTACATATGAATTTTCATTGGCAAAAAATCCTGGTTGTTATCGTTAAAAATCATAACTGGTGCGACCTTCTTGCATTTATGAGCAATCACTCTCTTAGGACTGGCTGGGTCATGGAGTGTCGGCCAGCTATGTATATTTGATATCTTTATTGTCATCACATTGGAATCTTGCACTCTTCGTATGTATGGATTGCGGTGCGATAGCCATATGAGCGTTGTTTTCTGTTCCTTTGTAGCCATAAATAACCAAATGTGGAATGGCTGCCGGCTAAGGCTAAGTTAGGACTAAGGGAAATGCCTAATGGGCGAAGAGGACTACTCCCCATTTATAAATTAAGCGCAGTTTCGTAAAATATTAATAGTAACAAAAAGTGTACTAAAGAAAAACATCAAAGAAAGTATAGAGCAAATACACGGCGACAAATAGTAAGGAGAAAATATTATGAGTAAAACAGGAAAGTGGATTTCAGGGCTGGTATTAGGCGGTTTGATTGGAGGCGGTATTGCATTATTAACAGCCTCTCGTTCCGGTGAGGAAACGCGTGATCTGATCGGTAATAAAACGATTGAGTTGCGCGAAAAAGCGGTGGATAAGGTCAATGAAGTCAAACATTCATTTGGTGAAGCAAAGGACAACATTCTTGATGATACCAAAGAAAAAGTTGGCCGGTTAAAAAAAGTTGGACGTTCGGTGCTTGAGCAACAATCTGAGCTGATTCAAGAGGGAAAGAAACAAGCGAAAGAAGCTGTCAGCTCGTAATTTGAAAGGGCTTACCAGAATTGTTGCCACCTGGTAAGCCCAAAATTATTTTTTCTCCACAAAAATTGTACTTATGAACTTTTTTAAGAAATATTTTGTCTTATTCAAACAGACTTATATGGAATGGCAGGACGATGATGTCTCCAGGTTGGCAGCGGCTCTTGCGTATTACACTATTTTTTCACTGGCCCCCTTATTATTGATTGCGATCACTATTGCCGGATTAATTTGGAGCCGGAGTTCGGTGGAAGTTCAAGTGATAAATCAAATGCAAAGCCTTTTAGGTGATGAGGGAGCAGAATTTATTCGTAACTTGCTGCAAAATGCCAGCATTAATATGAATCAGGGAATTTGGGCCACTGTTGTGGGGATTGGCGTAATAGTTTTTGGGTCAATCGGCGTCTTTCGTGAATTACGGCATGCGATCAACACAATGTGGGGGATTGACGTCTCCGAAGAAAAAGGGTTTTGGAATAGTATCAAATCAACCTTGGTAGAAAATTTATTATCATTCACAATGGTATTGGGGGTTGGCTTCATTTTATTAGTTTCACTGACTATTAGCACGGCTTTGACGGCATTAAATGGACTTATCGAGGTTTATATCAAGTTGCCTCCACTTGTGACTGGCTTACTTAACACAATTTTCACTTTGGCAATTATCACAATTGTTTTTACGCTTCTGTACAAATTTATTCCGGAAACACCTGTAGCCTGGAGCGATGTTTTCCTTGGCGGATTTGTCACGTCGGTTTTATTCATGGTCGGAAAATTTGCGATCGGAATTTACTTGGGGAACAGCTCTGTTGGCACCACATTTGGTGCAGCTGGTTCTTTGGCTTTATTGTTGATCTGGGTTTATTACTCAGCCCAGATACTCTTTTTCGGTGCAGAATTCACACAAGTTTATGCGAACCAATATGGTTCAAAATTTGGAACCATAAATCTAAAGAAAAACAAAAAACATAAAATCAATAGTGAATCTCAACCAAGCTTAAAGAAACAGTCATTCAATTCTTTAGAAAAAAATCATACTACAACTGCAATTATTCCTGCCGCATTAAGAGAAACTTACCCCTCACACAACAATTCCGATTTAAAAGCGTATTCAAGCCCTGACAAGTTCGTTTTGCGTTCAGAAGATGCGTCCAAGGCTGCATATATGATTGTCGGATTAATGGTCGCTGCCTTCTTTATGGGCATCTTATCCAGATTAGGGTTAAGAGGCATCCGCTCATGAATTCTGTAATAAGCACATTTACTTTGTTTTCTAAGATATTTCGTTCCAAATCCCATCATAAAACCAGACAGCAAATGTTTCCAGAGAGAAACCTTGCGTATCAAGAAAAGAGACAAAAGAAGGACTTGTCTAGAGCCAAAATTCAGAGAAAATCCGGTTCGCTAAATGGAGGGAATAATGAATTTAAATACCAGATATATGTATCAGAATATTGAAACAAACAAATCAAGAGAGGGTTGTTCTAAGGATTGGAACATCCATTTCCCGGTCAAGGTTGTATTTTTTGGAATAACGCAAACGCCTATTTTTGAAGTTCATGGAACAGCGGAAAAACAAGAAAAAAATCCCTACCAACCTGTAATTGTGCCAGAAGTTACATCCTTACAAGAGGTTGGGTTACTGCTAGAGACTGACACCCATCGAGATAAAAAAAGCGTTACAAACTCCACAAAGAAGAGTAAATTTTATATACAGCTGAAACCTCTTCGTTCGATAGATTTTCTAAATAATGCCGAATATTCTCAACAACCAGGCACCTCCATAAAATTAATTGAACTTGAACAACCTGGCTATCCGAAAAACAGACGAGAGAAATTCCGATTTTCGAGGTTTTAAGTCGATGAATGATTCCAAAATACTTTCTAAACTTCCTGCTGTTTTGGATTGGTCCGCGGCGATTTGGTCAGGCTTTATCAGCGGGACGGTGTCTTTGTTTGTCAGTATCGTACTGCCATGGAATATTATAAATGATCCGCTTTTGATAGTGCGTTTGATGGCATCTATCCTGTTGGGGCCGGGAGTAATATCACCACAAAATGATCTGGTCCCCGGCGTGTACGTTGTAGCAATTCTTACACATTTTTCTCTCTCTTTCGCTTTCACATTTATTATCGCCATTATTTTTCACCGATGGGGTATGGTAGTCGCATTTATCGGTGGTGCCATAATGGGTTTTGTAATTTATATACTTAATTTTTATCTTTTTTCACTCGTTTTTCCATGGCTCTTACCATATGGAAACTGGATGTTGATGCTGTCTAATATTGTCTTTGGAGCGCTGGCGGGGACGTTATACGAAATGCTTGAAGATGGTCGCATTAATGATGAGCCGTTTTTTCCAAAGCGCACGAGCATAATTCCACAAGCAAGCGCCAATACTAATCATGAGAGTACTAAGTGAGCTTCCGAGTTTCCCGCCAACGTCTATCACCATCCCGTGGTTCAAGTGGTGCAGGTTGTATTCGTATCCTCCTCGCAGTTGGTATGATTGCCTTCGCTTTATTTTCATATTTCAGTTCAAAAGTTACCAACCCTGTTACAGGTGAAGATCAATATATTTCTATCACGGAGGAGCAGGAGATTGCGATTGGTTTACAATCCACACCAGAAATGATCCAGCAATTTGATGGTCTGGATCCCAATTCCAGAGATCAGCAGATTGTGGATCAGGTAGGACGTAATTTAATCTCCTCCAGTCTGGCGAGCAAATCGGATTATCCGTTTGATTTTCACCTATTGGCAGATCGGGAGACCATTAATGCTTTTGCTTTACCGGGTGGCCAGGTTTTCATTACGCGAGCTTTATATGATCAATTGCAAACTGAAGGCCAGCTCGCCGGCGTGTTGGCACATGAAATTGTTCATGTAATCTCGCGCCATGGTGCTGAGCATATCGCAGAAACACAATTGACTCAAGGGTTAACCGGTGCGGTGATATTAGCTACATATGACCCGAATAACCCGAGCAGTCAACAGACTGCTCAGGTCGCTATACTAATTGGCCAGCTGGTGAATATGAAATTTGGGCGTGATGATGAAACTCAAGCAGACACACTCGGAGTTAAGATCATGAGTCAAGCAAATTATGACCCGCGTGCGATGATTGAACTAATGAACATTTTAGACCAATCATCAACTGGCAATCGGCCGCCGGAGTTTTTCAGCACCCATCCGAACCCTGAAAATCGCATTGAAAAAATTGAGGAGGCCATTCAAGAACAATTTCCAAACGGAGTTCCAGAAGGATTAATTCAATGAAAATGGAAAACTGTTTGTTATACGACAAAATTGTTACTTTCTACTTTTTGGATCCGGGTTGAAAGAAAGCTGGAAGAGACTGGCAGAGTGAGACGAAAATGCAAAAAGAAATTCGAATACCCTTTATGGAGAAAAATTAAAGGATCAAATTTCAAAGAGTTTGAATTAACTAAAGAATATTTCTGTGAACAAGAAAATTCAATCATCAAAACAAAATATAAAAAAATTATTGCCAATCATACCCCTGCCTTTTTCACTGCAGCGATATCTGACCGAATAAAATGTTCAAAAGTTTGATTGATTTTCCGAGGATTAATCAAATCGAAGCAATAAACAAATCGCTCTCAACAGATATGTCACATAATCGCGGGGGATATAAGCGGTGAAAAGGTAAGGGTCATTTTATAAAATTAACCTGGTTGTCAGAATTAAATTATCTATATTGATCGAATTATCAATTTGCCTCCATACGAAAAAATCTATTTTGATACCTTATTTGAAACCGATGGTAACGAATGGATAAATGCCATGGCGAGATTCGGCTGTACCGCTGAAAGGAGGTAACCGAAAACCAGTATTCGAGGACGAAATAGCATTGTTCAATGCAAGCCAGTCGTAGGGTGTGTTTGTATCGCGCCAAATCAGCAAATATCTATGGTATGAGTCGAACCAGCCGGCTGATGGGCGAAGCATCCAGGAAACCATTCCATCTAGAAAAAGTATACCCAGCGCGGATGTTTCGCCCTTACGAGAGATCTCACGTGAAAGAGACATCCTACCCCTCAGGAAGAAACCCTTTTGCAATTTTATTTCTCAAGTTAGTTCGTAGCATACCTCCACTTTTTAATGGTAAGAGTAGCAGGGCATGAAGCTTCCAACAAAGCAATCTTGTCCCATGCGAGAAAGGTTGCTTCGCTCCTGCTGCGATGACAGGTCTATCAGCAAAGGTCTGTAAGAAGGGCGAATGCTTAAGATTTTTGGCAGTCAAAAATGATTTTAAGAACTCAGGTTAATCGTCAGAAAATCATTGCCTTTCATCCGCAGATCATTTTGCGTGGCCAGCAAAGGTGTGACCAGTCCATTCATCTTGAAGTCATATGAGAATAGTCAATGAGGTGAGGGGTATAATATAGCGGCTCACCAAATTTATATAAATAATAGAAACACTGTAAGCATATGCTGTTTGGTAAATATGCAAAAAGTTAATCCTTATTGATAAAGCGGTTGATATGTGCACCAAAAGATTTCCTGATCAATCACAAAATTTGTTTGTCCTTTTCTACCGATGGGTGTTAATTGGTATCCAATCTTTTGGCGGAGGAACCGCCACATTCTTTCTGATCAATCAGGCGTGTATTAAATATAATTGGCTTACCGAGGAGGAATTCTTAAATGCCTGGGCATTGGCGCAGCTAACCCCCGGCATCAACCTGATTAAGTTGACGGTATTTATTGGTAAACGAAGACACAATTGGAGCGGTGCAGTGATGTCATTGGCAGGCCTGCTCTTGCCCAGTGCTTTGATTACTTTATTAATGACTGCCTTTTATAGCCAGATTCAATCCATGCCAGGAGTCAAAGCAGTCATGCATGGAATTTTACCGGCGACGATTGGGATGGCGCTGGCAATGACAATCCGGATGTTATCGCCCATACTAAAAATCGCCATTAAGGAAGGGCGCCGTCGCTTTGGGATTCAGATTGGATTGTTGATGATCTCTGCCATTGCAATGGCTACAGAGTTGGTTTCACCAGTATTGATCATGCTTCTAATCGGGGCAGTATCGATCTTGTTGTTTCAATTAACAGATGAAAGTAAGCCTCACATGAAAGTCACTGAGCCAGGATGAATTTCTGGCTGTATTTCTGGTTTTTCTTAAAAGGATCTCTCTTTTCATTTGGCGGATTGGGGAATCTGCCTTTTCTCCATCAAGATCTGCTGTTACATGGCTGGGCGACGGAAACTGATTTTATCAATGCGATTGCGGTCGGGCAATTGAGCCCCGGGCCAAGTGGATTGTGGAGTATCAGTTTGGGGTATCTGACTCTGGGTTGGCTGGGTGGTGTGCTGGCATTGCTGGCTCTCACCATTCCACCCCTGCTTTCACTGGGAGTCAATTCTTTTTATCAAAGAATTGAAAACAAAAAACAAGTCAAATATTTTTCACGAGGCTTAATGATCGCAGTGATTGGACTGTCATTAGGCGTGACATGGTCACTTTCCAAAACAGCAGTTTCAGGGTGGAAAGATATCTTAATTGTTTTTGCCACGCTTGGGTTGGCATTATCACAGCGTGTGCCGGTCATCGTAATTTTTTTATTGGCTGGTTTGGCTGGCTATTTGATCTATGCAGTGTAGAATGACAGAAAAATCATTCTATGCGCTCAAATTCTGGATATCTAGATGACGACGAATAATTATTTAGGAGCACTTATTAATTCATTAACTGAAACCAGCGGACAACCTCAGTTGTTCTGGTTTTACCTTTTCATGACAGCAACAACTTTTATGCTGTGGGGAATTGATAAAGCCAAGGCAAAACTTCGCAGTTGGCGTATTCCGGAGAAGACACTACTGGTTTTTACCATTGGAGGTGGCTGCCTGGGTGCGGCAGCTGGAATGTTAATTTTTCGACATAAGACGCGTAATCTCAAATTTAAATTAGTGGTGTTGTTGGCTTTAATTATCCATGCTGTTGTAGTGTTTATTGCCTGGCCGTGATTGTTAAATTAAGCTAATTTGCACTCGTTGCTTTAAAAATTTACCATCGCACTACGCTGGCGCGTTGACGCCGGTTTTCAAAGATTTTCGCCAGGACAACCCCGGCCACAAATCCACCAATATGTGCCCAGAATGCGACGCCGCCAACATCTGCTGCTCCAAGCGAAAGCACACCGCTAAAAAGCTGCAATACGAACCAGAGACCGAGCACAATGACAGCTGGTACGGAAGTCAGACGCATAAAAAATCCCAGAGGAATAAAGGTCAGAACGCGACTGCGAGGATACAGAACCAGGTATGCACCAAGGACAGCAGCTATCGCTCCACTGGCACCCACTGTAGGAATTTGAGACTGTGGGTTGGTGAAAATGTGAGCCAGGGAAGCAATCACACCTCCGATAAGATAAAATAGCAAGTATTTACCGTGGCCCAGGCTGTCTTCTACATTATCGCCGAATATCCACAAATAAAGCATATTGCCCGCCAAATGTGCCAGACCGGCATGCATAAACATTCCGGAGAAAATGGTGGTTATATTTTCAAGGTTTAAGTCAGATAAGAAATTGGCAGGAATTAACGCATATTGAGTAACCAATGCTTCCTGGTTCGAACCGGCTAACCATTGTAGAAAAAACACAAATATATTTAAAGCAATCAATATGTAATTGACAATGGGGGTTCGGCGGGTCGGAATCTGGTCACGAATTGGGATCATGCTTTCCTCTTCTTTTTAAGTGAAAATAATAAACCAGAATTCTTAAGGTCAAGCCTTGTGAGGATTAATGGTTTTTTGGGATTTGAGGTTTGCTCTCGAATTCTTTTGTAGCATCCTGGAGAAAAAATTCTCCGATGCTGATATCCCTTTTTTCTTCCATTAAATTTTCTAAAACTATTATAACGGTACCCTATGGTTATGGTCAATCAAGACTAGTGAAAAAAGAATTCGCCTAAAATCTGGTTGGTTTAACCGTATTTTTGGGCAACTATTTCGGCAACTTCTTGCACACTGCCCCGCCATGGGCCGGGTACTTCCTGCTTTAAGGAAGTGATCACCGCCGCCCATTGGCCGGAAATGCATGGGTTTTCGGTAAGCCGTTTGGTGATATAAGTCGAAAAGCAAGTGTCTCCACGGCCTGTCCGGCCTGCGAGTGAGTTCGGGGTGAAGGGTGCGAACCAAAACTCCCCATTGGCGGAGACGGTAACGCCTTTTGATTGGGTGATTACGATTTCCTTCGGTCCAAAATTGTGGAGCAATTTTGCAGCTTTTTTGATATCTTTTTCACCGGTTAGAAATTCCGCTTCTGCTTTATCCAACTTAAGGTAGGTGACATGCTTAAGTCCCTCGGGCATTTCTTCCCAGGGTTGAAATATCAGATCATCTCCGACAGGTACGCGCACAAAACCCTGGATATCGATGGCAAGTGGAGCGCGAATTGCCATTGCTTGCAAGAAAGGCAGATCTATCTCCCCGGAAAAGAGTGGTGTCAGCATAATAATTCTGGCTGATACATCCGGGATTTCTGCTGCGGAATAACTGCCGCCAAAACCAATCGGTTTGCAAATTCGTGTTTCCATATCAGTTGATTGGTAATAGTTGGCGATACCGGATGTGCCCGCGGAAGGAGTTGCATAAATGGTAATTCCTTCCTGCCGCAATTCATCCAACCGTCCAAAATCCTCGAGCTGTAAACGGGTGACAACAGCGACGCTGGCTCCTAATCGTTTTACCACGACGGAGCCATAATAAACACCTCCCCCTGAAGCAACTTCTTCAACGCCATCGACGATAAGCTTGTCTTTGGCGAAATTACCAATCATGAGGATATCAAAATCTGACATATTATTTGGCTGCCGGTAAAACTTGTATGCATCCTTCCGCAAAGCCGATCGAAACAGCCAACCCTTCCGGAAACATTTCCATTACATAGGGGTCAGTTTCTATTCCGGTGATCAATTCTCCACCGATTTCAACATCGTATTCGATAACATCCCCAAGATATGCAGCCCTCCGGACTGTTCCGCTGAACAATTCCCCGTCTTTTTTAATGCGAACCATCTCAGGTCGCACGATGAGAGTGACCGATTCTTGTCTGGCAAACTGACGCCTGACGTTTTTCAGTGTTAATGTCTTGCCCAGAGCCGTTATGGTTAAGTCATTCCCGCTTTGTTCTAATACGGTTGCTGCGACGAAATTGGCTCTTCCAATAAAATCAGCAACGAAACGGCTGTTCGGGAAACGGTACATTTCCAATGGTGAACCAACCTGTTCGATTTTGCCGAGGTTCATGACAACGATACGATCAGAGAGCGTCATCGCTTCAATCTGGTCGTGAGTGACATAGACGCTGGTGATATTCATTTCTTTCTGAATGCGCCGAATTTCTGTACGCATTTCTTCACGGAGTTTGGCATCCAGGTTGGAAAGCGGCTCATCCATTAACAATACCTTTGGTTCCATGATGAGAGCACGTGCCAAAGCCACTCTTTGCTGCTGACCGCCGGAAAGCTGGGTAGGCGCTCTCTGTCCATAGCCTTCCAGATGGACTAATTCCAGTACTTTATCGGCGCGAGTGGTAATTTCTTTTTTTGAGAGGTGCTGCACATTCAGCCCGTAGGCGATATTTTCAAAGACATTCAAATGGGGAAAAATAGCATAACTTTGAAAAACCATTGACATATCGCGTTTATGTGGGGGCAAAGAATTAATTTCCATACCATCCAGAATGATTTGACCTTCACTCGGAAACTCAAATCCAGCGATCATTCGTAATGTGGTTGTTTTACCGCAGCCACTCGGACCAAGCAGGGTAACCAGTTCACCTTTTTCTATTTCCAGATTAACATCAATTACAGCTTTCACTTCCTTTATTCCGCCGCGGGCCTGAAATGTTTTGGATAAGTTCACTAATGAAAGATACATTTGACTCCCTCTATTTGATCTTAGAAACCCTGGCTCATATCAACTGATCCCCTGCCTTTGAAAAGACGATTGATCAACAGGTTGAGTAAGAAAATCGCAATTAATACGATCACGATGATGACGGTTGAATAGGCAGCAGCAATACTAACCCCACCCTGTTCCCATTCACTTAGAATGGAGGCCGTTACGATTCGCCATTTCGCACTGATCAAGAAAATAATTGCAGAAAGGCTGGTCATATGACGTGTGAAGCTAAATATTAGTCCAGCTAAAAGAGCCGGAAGGATGAGCGGCAGTGTAACCTTACGAAAAGTGTATTGCGCATCCGCTCCCAGGATATTGGAAGCTTCTTCAATGGAAGGATCGATTTGTTGCAGAGATGCCACCCCGGATCGAACGGAGGCTGGCAAACTGCGAACTATAAAAGCCGCCATGATAATGTACGCACCACCCACCATGGCATAAGGAACGCCTGTGAAGGAAAGCGCGCAGGGGATGGCCAGCGCCATGATGCCCAAAGTGATCTGCCAGACTCTCCCTTTAGTGCCTTGTAGTAAAAGCGCACCGGCAAATATTAAAATAATAGCCAATAAGGCAGGTGTCGGTTGTATAAGAACTTTTATATAATCGGAAAACTGAAATATTGCATTGCTGAAGAAACCGCGCGGTAGCGTGCGGCTGTAACTGGCGATCGGTTTTCCAATCGCATCAGCCCAGTTATTCGCCATCAAGTAAACCCCGAGAGCGATTGCAACAGTTGGTTTAAAGACCTTTCTTTGAATGATGAGCAACATCAAGCCAATTAGTATAAATGTACCGCCCAGGATATAGTACATCATTACACTTTCAACCCGAGTAAGAGCAACTCCGATGGCTGTACCAAAGATTAGCATAATAATGCGATCCGAAACTTTCTTACCGACAATTTGAACGAAAAAGATTGCCAGCAAGGTGTAAATTCCAATAGCCAATGCGATTGGTGGTTTATTAAAAGCCATGACAAAGCCGATTCCGAGGATTGTACCCGGAACAGCACCTCCCAAATTAGAGGAAAAATCGAGCATATCTTTGCCGGTAAATTTTTTGCGCACAACCAGCCATGCGATGACCATTCCCAAAATGGCAGCAACTGGAGTGGAAATTGCACTCAGGAAAGTTGTATCAAGAATTGCTTCAACCCCGCGAGTGACTGTCATTTCCCAGTGGCGTAATGTTGGCGCAAAATTAACACCCCAGGCGGTACTGAAGGATCCGTAAACAATGGTCAAATACAAAAGAATGATAAAAGCAATGATCAGATACGCAATACTATTGACCGTCCAGCGAATAAGCGGGTCTTTTTCTTGAATTTGAGAGCCGGCCGGTTTTCCGGTAACAGAAATATAAGTCCTGCGGTTGACATAATAGCGTTGAATTAAAAAGATAATTAAAGTTGGAACAATCAATACAAAAGAGAGAGCTGAGGCTTTTTGGTAATTATATTCTCCAATCACAGCCAGGAAAATTTGGGCAGACAGAACCATCTTATTACCGGCGATGAAAAGAGGATTGCCAAGATCTGCAAGCGATTCAACAAAAAGCAACAAAAAAGACCCGGCTAACCCCGGGATCAATAAGGGTAGTGTAACCGTGCGAAAGAGATAGAAGCGCCCTGCACCAAGGCTGGCTGCGGCTTCTTCCATGGCAGGGTTGAGCCGTTCGAGCATGGCACGCAGGATAAGATACGATACCGAGAAAAAGGTGATCGTTTGGACGATGACCAATCCATCCAACCCATAGATGTCATTGGCACCTTGCACAAATTCGATACCCAGCAATTTGTTGGAGATCAACCCACTGCGGCCAAAGAGCAAAATCATACTCAATGCCAAAGCAAAAGGAGGTGAAACGGTTGGAACGAGTGCCAGCCAATGCACATATTTTTTTCCGGGAATGTTACAGCGCACAATGGCGTAAGCGAAAATGAAGCCAACCAGAGTTCCGGCTGTAGCGGTCATAAGGCCCATCAGCATGGTATCGGTAAATGCCCTTCTTAGTCCTGGGCCATAATAATTATCAAAATAACGTGCAAAATAGGTGACATCCCATGCGCCGTCACTATTAAAAAACCCGCCCACAATAGATCGATAAAGCGGGAAGATGACAAATACAAATATAAAAATACCGGAAAATATCAAGCTTATTGAAAGCACAGGATCGCGGCCGATTAATGAAAATTCGCGAATTCTGCGCCTGAGATTATTCAAGCCTTTCGGCTGTCCTTCAGGAAGCGAAGAGATTTCTTGCATGATTCTCCAGCAGAAAGATACTGGGCGGTTAATCACCGCCCAGTATTTTAATTATTAAGTTGTATTACTTGAGGTTCTCGGCGTTGGCGATTTCGTTGGTGAATTTATCAACGATTGCGCCCTTGTTTTCACCAGCCCAAATGAAATCATAATCAATCAGGTTGACATCCAATAATTCAGGATGTGAAAGCTCAACACCTTTGACTGTTGGGGCTTGATAGGCATTGTATTTCGGGCCTAACGCTTGTGTTTCAGGCGTAATTGCCCAGTCATACCACAATTTGGCAGCCTGCATGTGTTTGGCACCTTTCAGGATGCCCATACCGCCGATTTCATAACCGGTTCCTTCAGCAGGGAAGCTCAATTCCAACGGCATTTGATTATTCTCAATTTCGTTTACGGTATCGTGTGAGAATACAATGGCTATCACTGCTTCACCCTGACCGACGAATTTAGCCGGAGCAGCACCACTTTTGGTAAATTGTGCCATTTGACCGGCATATTTCTTGATATATTCCCATCCAGCTTCCTCACCGCGCATTTGTAAAATGGTTGCGAGTGCGGTGTATGATGTGCCGGATGTTGAAGGATGGGCTACCATAATCTGACCGGTAAATTCAGGTTTAAGCAAATCGTCCCAGGAGGTGGGAGCCTTTGACTCCGGATGAGCGGCGAGCCAGTTGGTATTTGTGGCGAAACCAAGTGAACCGACATAAACGCCTACCCACTGGTTGTCGACATCTTTCATCTTTTGTGGATCGCGAATATTACCGTAATTGGGTGAATCATAGGCTTCCAAAAGACCTTTGCCTTTGGCAGCAACAAAGCTGTCAACAGGACCACCCCACCAGATATCAAAAGTTGGGTTGTCTTTTTCAGCTTCAACACGAGCTAATGCTTCACCAGATGACATGCGAACGTAGTTAACTGTTATCCCGTATTTGGCTTCGAATTCCTGCTTCATCCCCTGGCACCATTGCTCTTGAGGTGTACAAAGCACATTGAGCTCTGTATCGGTAATTTCCTCGGGTGCATTGTCGACCTTGGGAGCATCTGTCGCGACGGCTGCCGGCTGGCAAGCAGCTAACAATAGAACAGAAAGCATAAGCAAAACAAGCACATAACCAATCTTTTTATTCATATTTCTTCTCCTGAAATAATGGGTATAGACATGTGGAACATGCCTTTTTCGTTTCTCAGCAATGGCTGAGAAAAAGTATACAGTTCATTATAACAATTTATTGTATTTTTTCAATAAAAGGGGGTTGAGAGATGTTTTAGGCGGGCAGTCTACCGCCTAAAATCACCCTGCCCCTAATTTAATAAAGGATACAATTTATTCTAAAAAGCAAAGAAGGGAAACCCGGAAAAATAAAAAACATATACTCGATCATTACGAAAATTGCAGAATGAAGCCAATTTACTGCTGCCAGTTTTTGAGCAAACCAAATGGAAACGCCTGAACTTTAACGACCTGCCAATAATTTTATTCGTTTTGCAATAACCCAGTTTTTGATTGTGGTAATTCGCATAAGCAACAAAAACACGACAAAAAAGCCATATATGATTGGGCGGATTACATCACCGCTTAAATTGGAAACTGAACCTTTCAGAGCCCAGGCGTAGTGGATCACAGCCAGAAGAGCGGCAAAGTAGATTGTGCGGTGAAGAATTTTCCATTTCTTACCAAGTTTTCTCTTCCAGTATTTAAAAGAAGTGACTGCCAAAGCAAAGACTATCAAAGCCGCCAATGAACCAACAATGATGAAGGGTTTTTCAAATAATTGGCGTGCTAATTTGTTCAGATCAAAGCCAAAATCCAACCCAATGAAGGTCAGAAAATGCAATATTACATACAGGGCCGCATACAATCCAATCGTGCGACGGTGGCGACCAGGCTGCTTCCAACCGGTAATTGTGATAAATGGAGTAATTGCAAGACCTACGATAATCAAATTGATTGCCGCGAGACCAAGGCTCTGTTCAATAAACTGGATTGGATTGACAGTCAATTGATTCGTTTGCCAGCGGATGAGTAGCTCAATGAATGGCAACAATCCGATCAAGTGGACAAACACTTTTAATCCGAGATTGCGGATGAGCAACTTACTATGCGGCTGGCTCAGATTGCTGGTTTTGGTATTGTTGTTAATTGTCAAAATTTCCTTTAAAGTGTTGTCTATCATGTGATTAATCCATGGGTTATTTTACTAAAAAGTATCACTTGCTTAATATTTGATCTGAATTGTACGTAATTCAATTTATTTTTCAATGGAATTATCCAACAATGCCCGAATCGCGGCTTCGGTTTGATTGTATCCGCCCTCCCCAATATGGCTATAACGCAGATGACCAAGCTTATCGATCAAGAAGAGCGTGGGCCAATAACGAGTACCATACGCGCGCCAGGTTTCGCCTTTATTATCTTGAGCCACCGGGTAAGTAATCTCCAGTTCTTCAACAGCCTTTTTGAGGTTTTCCAAATCGGATTCGTATCCGAATTCGGGATAATGATTACCGATAATGACCAATCCTTCTGCTGCATATTTCTCATACCAGCCCCTCAACGAGGGGACCACATTTCTACAATTAATTCAACCAAATGTCCACATATCGATCAAAACCACTTTACCCTTCAGGTCCGCCAGCCGCAATGGCGTGTCACTATTGATCCAGGTATCGTTGGTCAGCTCCGGAGCAGGTCCCATATCAAGCAGCGTTGTTGATGTCTCTATGGGCTGGGTGTTTTTCGGGACGACACAGCCACTGAGAATGATTGTGAGAACCAGAAATAAAACGCTATTTAATTTCATAATCTTAAATCCTTTTCTGTAATGTCCATTGTATTTAACTTGCATTACAAAAGTCTTACAGAAAAGGAAAGCAAGTATTATTTTTTTCTTCCTAATTTGATAGGTTATTGTTGATGATTTAAGAGCTTGTTCCACTCATTCAATTTGGAGTATCTGGAGATACGCGTTCTCATCTTGATGAAGCATGGTGTCTCATAAATTGTAGGGGACTTTTGCGACTTAGAAAATAGGGCAGGGACAAGCGCATGCGTTCTTTTCCAAAAAATAGTTTCCTGAGGCTTTAAATCGAAAAGTTAGACGGAAGTGTAAGTGTAGGAAGCCCAACCACCCGGGATAGGAATCCCTTGACTGGTATAAACTTGAAAATTAAAAGTGTGCTCACCCAAAGTTTCAGACCCAAAGGTCCATAAACCGTATTCGATCTTTTCTCCGGGCTTTACCGCTTTATCAACAGTCAACTCTAATTGAACGGTCGCTTCACCTTTAAAACTGGCTAATTTAATAGTCGACCCGGCATCCCAGGTCAGGGTTCCATTATTTTCGAATCCAATCGCCAGACCATAAATTTCATTTGGCACGTAGATGCGTTTATTTTCCGGCCAGGTGGTAACGTATAATAATTTAGCGGATAGCGAAACAACCGGTGTGGCTGTATCAGCAATGGTTGTCGCAGTTGGGATCTCGGTAGGGGGAATTGGTGTTGAAGTTGGAGGTTGTGAGGTTGCGGTTGGTTGAGGGGTGACAGTCGGATTGAGCAGTGCTTCAGATGTCATTTCGGAGCGCAAGGTTTCCACGGCTGCGGCAACAACCGCAGCTTGATCCAGGGTGGGAGAGATTGGGGCTGAAGGTGCGTTGCAAGCATTCAGAAGGATCAATATGAATAACAAAACTGCGAATAAACGACCATATGTAGAAATTAATTTGTTCATAATTCTCACTTTGCTTTTTGTTAAATCGATCCGAATGATACCATGAAATAACGTTAAGCTTACAAAACGGATTTACCGAAAAGAGCTTTGGATGGCAAATTGAGCAACAGTATTTATGCATTTATTGTGCGGTCTTTTGATAATACAACTGCAATTTCTAACTCTTAACCATTTATTTTAAGGCCGGTCAGCCCTAAGTTCAACATGTGATCAAGCGTTGCCTGCCAAATTTTGCACAATGCTTGGGAAGCAGGTGCTTGAGGAAATTCTCTGGTCACCTGCGTACCCAGCCTGATTGCGCTTTGAATATGCGGATCGAAAGGTATTTCGCCGATTAATTTGATATTTTCCTGCCTGGCAAATTGTTGGATTTCCAGGCTGCCCTGCGGATAGAGGTCTGCTTTGTTGATACATAAAACGGTTGGTATTTTGAAATGTTTTAATGTTGCAAAAATGCGCTTGAGGTCATGCAAGCCTGCCATACCCGGTTCAGCTACGATTAAAGCCATGTCTGCACCCACACAGGCTGCGATCACCGGACAACCAATACCGGGTGGACCATCGATGATCATTAATGGTGATTCAACGTGCTGAGCCCATTCTTGCGCTTTCTGTTTGATCAACGAGACCAATTTTCCTGAATTCTCTCTGCCTGGAAAGAGTTCAGCGTGAAAAATCATGCCGAATTTACCTTTTGATTGCAGCCAATTCCCTTCCAGTTGCTGGATCATGGCTATGGCGTTCTGCGGACAGGTGTAAACACAGGCTGCACAACCATCACACGCGACCGGATCAACCCAATAGACCGTGTTATTTTGTGGATCTCGAAAGATGGCATCATAACGGCAAACACGAACACAATCACCGCATCCCTCACATTTTTCTGAGCTAATCTCAGCCGTGGATGATCCCCAAAACTCATAGGTGGCCAGCGAATCTGTCTGTAAAATGAGATTCAAGTTGGCTGCATCAACATCGGCATCTACGACTGTCAAACGTTTTTCCTGATTGAGTGATTCGCTCAGATGGATGAAAGCTGCACTGATACTTGTCTTCCCGGTCCCACCTTTGCCGCTTAAAATTACCAATTGTGGCGTTTGTGCTCTTGTTATTAACATACTTGCTCCACAGCCAGAAAAGATTCAATAAAATCAAACATGGCGATGAAACGCTCCCTATACTCTGGCTGTAATTCAACTAAAGTACGGCCGGAGGCGATTCCGGCCGCTATGCTTTTATCAAATGGTATTTGCATCAAAATTGGAATCTGTTTTTCAAGAATGAGCTGCTCAATGTCCGATTCATGCCCATCGGTGCGGTTAATGATTACACCTGCGGGTATTTTTAGATCCTTCAGGATGCCAAAAATCTGCAGCAGATCATGTTTACCAAACGGACTTGGTTCGGTCACCAGGATTGCATAGTCGACTGCACGTAGTGTTTCCACTACAGAGCAGGATGCACCGGGAGGTGCGTCCAGAATGACAACAGAATCCCGAGATAAACTCTTATATTTACGCATCTGGCGAATGATGGGAGTTGGCATGGGTTCGCTGATTTTTAAAACTCCGTGACAAAAATTGATTCCATCCGGTGTAATGCCACTTTCGATAATTCCAATCGGATTTGCTATTTCGGTGATGGCATCTTCTGGACAATTCCAGGTACAGCTTCCGCAGCCGTGACAGAGCTCCGGAAAAAGAACAATTTCATCAGCAGTTTGCGCGAGTGCATGAAATTGGCATACTTCTACACAACGGCCACAGAGGGTGCACAAGTTGGTATCAATCTGGGGAATGCGTATTATCGCATCTTTTTGAGTTTGGATGTCAGGGTGTAGAAATAGGTGACCGTTGGGAGCTTCAACATCACAATCCAGGTAATGAACCTTATGCGATCCAACCAGACTTTTGGCCAGACTGGTGGCAATAGTTGTTTTCCCGGTGCCGCCTTTTCCACTCGCTATCGCTATTTGCATAAATCTCCTTACGCGATTAAGGCTGGAAAACCGGTAAAAGACTCTGAGAAAACAATTCCATTGCCTTTTTTAATGAGTCTGCTGCACCGGTCAAAATGTACATTTCGATGTGAGCGGCTTTGAGAGCTCGGGAAGCATGCGGTCCAAAATCGCCGCTAATCACTGCATCCGCTTTCTGGTCAATCACGAATTGAGCGGCAGCCACACCGGCACCGCCGGATTGATTCGCTCCTGGATTTGGAAAAGCTTGCCACTCGCCAGTGGCTGAATCTACTTTTATCAACCATGCTGCCCGCCCAAAACGTTCATCCGGTGATCCTTCTAATTGGTTTGATTTGGCGGAGATGATTATTTTCATAAAATATTCCTTTCTATTTTTCGATGTCAGGCTGAAGCAGCGCCGGTAATTGCTCGGCAACTGGATGCGGGCCGTAACTTTGAGATTGGATTCTAAAGCTCTTCACTTTGTGGAGTGGATTTATCAAAGATTGATAACCTTTCATGTATTCCGGTCATTTTGTCAGTTAACATATTATGTTACCTAAAGGTTTCTCCACGAAGGCACTGAAGATCTTAATTCACTCTTTTATCGAGATCAGCATTCCTGAATGGTTGGCGATTTTCAGAGCTTGTTTTGGTCTTTTTTCATGAAACTCACATGAGAATCCTATTTGATTGAGATCATTATCTATATGTGCAATAAATGACGAAAGACATATTATGTAATTTATATATGACTCTTCAATAATTGTACCTCAATTTACTTTAGAGCAGGCGCATGTAGCGTTTTGACAACCTGCAACTAACGATGTTCAGCAATCAATCTTCCCAAAGTCAATATTTTGCCTTTACTAATACTTGTGTCCTATTTATAATTACTCAATAAATGAGTAGTCAAAAACGGAGTAGGTGCGTTGGCAATCTCTTAATTAATCAATCTTGAAACTTGCTGAACCGATACCTGTTCATAAATTAAATTTTGAAGGAGAAGAAATGAAAAATCACGGAATTCTCGTTCTTTTTGTTTTATCAATCATGCTCTTGAATGCAGCATGCAGCCCTCAGACTGCCACAGTGACCCCCAGCCAAGCAGCCGTAACTCAGGTACCTGCCGAACCCACACTTGTGAGCAAATCGCCGGAGTCAATGGCTACTGAACCAGTTGAGGCTGGTGGACAAACCATTCCAGAGGTAAATCAGTCTTTCACTGTCAGCGATGCCCTCGGCCGTGAAATCACCTTTGATAAAATCCCCGAAAGAATCGTGTTGGTGGGTAAAGCGCTATTTATGGTGGCAGACGCCATTTATCTCTTTCCCGAAGCGGGGCAGCGCATTGTGGCGTTGGGTTCCGCCTCGCAAGGTAGCGCCGAATTTCTACCGGTTATCGACCCTAATTTTAAAGATAAAATCCATTTGGAATCGGAAGTGGGCCCGGAACAGATCGCTGCTGTCCAACCGGATTGTGTTATTTTGAAAAGCAGTAATGCGGAGAAGTTAGGAACTCCTTTGGAAATTCTTGGAATTCCGGTGGTTTATCTTGATTTTGAGACCCCGGAGCAATACCAACGTGACTTAATGACCTTGGGGCAGTTATTTAACAACCCGGAGCGGGCAAAATTTTTGGATGATTATTATCAAAGTAAATTCGCCCAGATAAAATCAGTTACTTCATCTTTGGCTGAAACTGATAAGCCAAAAACGCTGATCCTCTATTACTCCGATAAAGACGGCGCAGTCGCTTTTAATGTGCCACCTTTAAGTTGGATGCAAACTATTCAGGTGGAAGCAGCCGGTGGATATCCAGTTTGGAAAGACGCCAATCTGACCCAGGGATGGTCGAAGGTTACCTTGGAACAAATTGCTGCTTGGAATCCGGAGTATATTTTTGTCGTTTCCTATGCCAAACCAGCAGTAGATGTTGTTGACATCCTTAAGGCAGATCCCCAGTGGCAGCAACTGGAAGCGGTTAAAAATAATAAACTCTATCCTTTTGCTAGCGATGTTTATAGTTGGGATCAACCAGATACACGCTGGATTCTTGGATTAACATGGTTATCAGGAATTTTGCACCCGGATCTTTTCCCTGAATTGGATATAATTGGACAAACACAAGAATTTTACCAGGATTTATATGGAATTGATCAAGCGACCTTTCAAGAACAACTTGAACCTATGTTGCGAGTTGGCATGAATTGAACTCAGACCAGGTTGTGAATGGAATAAATTCCTCGAATAACAAGATCAGCCGCAGGCAAGCGTTGTGGTGGCTGACCTTGTTATTATTTCTGGTCCTCGGTTTTTCATTTTTTCTCGGACGCTATCCCAGTCCTGGATTCATTAAGATTGAACGCCTTATGAACGATTCCCTGGCGCAATCATTGGTTTTTAATTTGCGGCTTCCTCGCCTGTTGACAGCCGCGCTGCTGGGAATGGCACTTTCAGCCGCCGGTGTCATTTTTCAAATGATTTTTGGCAACCCGTTAGTAGAGCCTGGATTTCTGGGTGTCTCGCAAGGAGCATCATTTGGTGCTGCCTTGAGCATTATTTTCTTTACCCAATCTGCCTGGGCAGTGCAGACATCTGCAGCCATATTTGCTTTCCTGGGACTTGGATTTTCCTATTTCCTTGCTCGCCGCGTACATTATGGTGGCTGGGTATTGCGATTGATTTTGGCTGGTATTGCGGTTTCTGCGTTATTTTCCGCAGGGTTGGGTGTATTGAAATATACAGCAGATCCTTTAAGCCAATTGCAAGAAATTACATTTTGGTTGTTGGGAGGTTTGTGGGGGTTAACCTGGCCCAAATTCTTATCCATTTTGCCTGCTGTGTTTATTGGATTGTTTATTGCTTACCGCATGCGCTGGCGTTTGAATCTGCTTTCACTCAATGATGAGACTGCCTTTTCGCTGGGTGCTGCCCCGGGCCGTGAGCGTACACTCGTACTGGTGGCCGCAGTTATAGCCACTTCAGCGGTTATTTCTGTCGCTGGCATGGTCAGTTGGGTTGGGTTGATCATTCCGCATATCAGCCGGCGCCTGTTTGGCGCGGATGCACGCTTTGTTTTACCCGGCTCAATGTTGATTGGTGCTGCTTTTACTATTCTGTGTGACGATCTTGCTCGTGTTTTGTTTGCCGGTGAAATACCTCTGGGTATTCTTACATCATTAATTGGAGCTGCTATTTTTATGGGTTTGATGATCCAAAAGCGCGTTTTGGTGCAAAGATGACCACGGCAGCCTTATTAAATTTCAACCAGATTAAATTTACCTACCCAATCGGTAAATCTGCTGTGATGGAATCACTGGACCTCGAAATTCTTTCAGGGACGGTGACGGCAATATTAGGCCCGAATGGTGCTGGGAAGACAACATTGCTGCACCTGGCGCAAGGATGGTTAAAACCACAACATGGACAAATTTTACTCAACCAGCAGGCGTTATCAAGCTTTAGCCGGCGTTCTCTGGGGCAATGGATAGGGCTGGTTCCGCAAGCTGAACACATTCCGTTTGAATATTCTTTGCTGGAATTTGTGCTGCTCGGTCGGGCTCCACACATGGCACCACTGGCCATGCCAGCACAGGCCGATTACGAAATCGCCATCGAAGCATTACGGCAGGTTGGCATGTATGAATTGCAAGAACGCTCGATATTAAGTCTTAGCGGTGGTGAAAGACAATTGGTGTTGGTTGCGCGTGCTCTGGCACAGCAGCCCAAATTGCTGCTTTTAGATGAACCAACTTCACACCTGGATTTGAGTAACAAAGGGCGCCTGCTCAATCTTTTGCGGGAATTATTAGCAAAAGATGTAACCATCTTATTCACCACACATGAACCTGAAGTTGCATCGGCTTTGGCCACACAATTGGTGCTGATGAAAAAAGGTGAGATTTTAAAAACAGGACCGTTTTCAGATGTCTTTACTAGCGACAATCTTTCTGAACTATACCAATTACCAGTATCAGTGGCTGATATCTCTGGAAGAAAAGTTGCTTTATGGGCGTAATAGAGACACCTCTGGATTTGCTGAAGTATTATCATGCAGCAGCGCGCGGTACAATCCTGGTTATTAGTGGTTGGCGTGGGGTGGGGAAAAGCAGATATTGCCAGCAAGCCGTTATGCAGTTCTGCCAGGCTGGGATAAAAGTATCAGGAATACTTTCACCGGCTCGCTTTGAAGATGGGCATAAAACGGGCATATTTTCACAGGACATAGCCAGTGGAGAAACTCAGTTGCTTGCAAGCACAATCAAGCAAGAAATTATTGGCGTACGCCTCGGCCCTTATTTTTTTGATGCAGACGTGGTTAAATGGTCAGATGAATGTATCCGTAGAATTGAAAGCGGTGATCTGGTGGTCATTGATGAGCTAGGTTTTCTCGAATTTGACCGGCAGGATGGATTGGTTTCAAGCTTCGAAGTATTACGTAAGAAGCATTACCAGCTTGCAATGGTGGTTATACGTCCCGAATGTGTGGCAGCATTTTCAAAAATGAGCTTTGACTTCGATCTGATTGAGATTGATGCTTGAAAGTATTTTCCGTTCCAATGAATGTCCAGATCTTCTTCCAATCATTGATCATTTTGGGATAGGATTGGAAGGTTTAATGCCAGTAATTATATGAATATTCAAGCTTCAAGGTACAAGGCCAGGCAATCTATGACTGATAAGTTCTAATTTGATGAAATATTTCTATATTGATTCTTTAATTGAAACCGATGACAACTGATTGATTTATATCATTACGCGCTTCGGCTATACCATCGAAAGGCGGTATTAGGGGATGAAATAACATTGCTCAATGCAAGCGAGTCGTAGGGTGTGTTTGTAACGCGCAACATCTTAATGTTATCAATAATTGGCGCATGGGCGAAGCATCCGCGCTGGGTGTGTTTTTTCAGGACAGAATGGTTTCCCGGATGCTTCGCCCTTACGAAAGATCTCATGCGAAATAGACATCATGCCCCTCGGAAGGAAAGCCATTGACTTTTTTTCTCAAGTAAGTTCGTAACGCACCAAACTATCACTGCTTTTTGTTATGAGCAGATTCGGCTATACCGCCGAAAGGCGGTAATAGGAGATGAAATAACATTGCTCAATACAGACGAGTCGTAGGGTGTGTTTGTAACGCGATACATCATTATGTTATCAATAATTGGCGCATGGGCGAAGCGTCCGCGATGGGTGAGTTTTTACAGGATGGGATGGTTCCCCGGATGCTTCGCCCTTACGAAAGATCTCACGCGTAAGAATCATGATACCCCAAGGGGAGTTTATTGAGCAGAAACTGTTTGTTCATTTTACGAAATTATATTTGAAGAGTATCTCTTATTGTTTAATGCATTTAGAGAATAAATTTAATGCTCGGTTTGTTCCGGAACCTGCTTTTCAGGCAGGACAAACTAATGATAAACTTAACCCTATGAATGATAAGAAGAATCTTGCAGAAGGTATGCAAGAATTAAGTGCGGATGACTCATTATCCTTTACCTATCTTCTCGTTTATGAATTATTTCCAACTGCTTTCTAAATGGTTCCAATGCGCGCTGGATAGATTCTTTAATAATTACAACATAATTAATCACTGAAACTAGCAGCGATATGGCCGGATAATTAGTTTTACTTCAATGCAGATTTCTATGGAAAGTTATGCTCATGGCAGAAGAATCCCACATTACGTTTCGTAATATCACCAAGACCTTTCCCGGGGTTCTGGCTCTAAGGAATATCAATTTAGAGATTAAACATGGCCAGATTCATGCGCTGTTAGGAGAAAACGGCGCTGGTAAATCTACGTTGATGAATATTCTGTACGGTTTATACCACCAGGATAGTGGGGAAATTTTCCTGGATGGCGAAAAATACGCGCTTAATACGCCCAAGAATGCCACTGCGCATGGCATAGGCATGATCCACCAACATTTTATGTTAATTCCGAACTTTACGATTCTAGAAAATATCATGCTAGGTCAAACTTCACCAAAGCCACCTAAACTGGAAAAAGATTATTTTCGAAAAGAAATTTTAAAAGTTTCAGCAAAATTTGGCATTGAAGTTGATCTCGACTTATTGGTGGAAGAAGTCAGTGTTGGCATGCAGCAAAAGGTCGAAATATTAAAGGCCCTTTACAAGGGAGCAAAACTGTTAATCCTGGATGAGCCAACATCCGTTTTAACTCCTCAAGAGAGTCAGGAGTTATTCAAAATGCTGCACGACCTCAATAACAAAGGCACGACGATTATTTTCATCTCACATAAGTTAAATGAAGTAATGCAAATTAGTGATACGATTTCAGTTCTACGTGATGGCGAAGTCGTTGCCACATTACCTAAAAGCCAAACTTCGCAAGAAGAATTGTCGCGATTGATGGTAGGGCGGAATGTGAACAATAAATATGATAAAGCCAGCGAACCTATCGGAGAAGAAATCTTTCGGATTGACAATATCAGTCTGCATGACCCTCACAACAAAGGCCGCTTTCTATTGAAGGATATATCCATACAGATTTCTAAAGGAGAAATTGTTGGGATTGCAGGGGTTGATCAGAATGGGCAGGAAGAATTGGCCGAAATTATCTGCGCCTTACGTGCAGCGACCTTCGGCAACCTTTATATGTGCAGACATGATGTAACCAATTCAACTACTCGCCAACTAATCGAACTTGGTCTTTCATTTATCCCGTCCGACCGCAGAAATCAGGGTCTGGTAATGGATTTTTCAATAGCCGAAAATACAATTCTGGAAACACACTATCAAAAGCCTTTTACACGAGGTTTTTCATTACAACCTCAGGTTATTTCCGATTATGCTGAAATGATAGTCAAAGAATATGACGTTCGCACGCCAAGTATCAATGTACCGGTCAAAAACCTTTCGGGTGGCAATCAGCAAAAAGTTATTATTGGACGAGAACTTTCCAGAAATACGCGCTTTCTACTGGTGATGCAACCTACCATGGGACTGGATGTGGGCGCAATTGAATTTGTTCACCAACGATTACTGAAAGCCCGCCAGGGAGGCATGGCGATTTTGATGATTTCTACTGATCTCGAGGAAGTCCGTAAGTTATCCGATCGTATTTTAGTAATGTATGAGGGGAAAATTATTGGACAGGCTGATTCCACTACGAGTATAGAAAAAATTGGCATGATGATGGCGGGATTTTTTCAATAAAAAAGCACAATTAAGAGGATCATTTATTACGAACATGACGGATTAAGTTGAATTTTGACAAATCAATGAAATGCAATTATTCTTTACTATCGTTGAATTTTGGAGCGAACGAAATGCAAAAGCTAAGTATTTTAATGATTTTCACCATCCTGTTTGGAACTTTTACGGCTTGTACACCAGCCAAAGCAGTACCAGGTCAAACCCCCACAGAAGCCACAAAACAGATCCGTGTTGGCGTGATCTTCTCAACGACCATTAAAGATGAAGGTTATGCTCAGGCAGCCTATAATGCATTGATGGAAATGAAAGAAAAATACAACCTGGATGTTAGTTTTCAGGAAAATGTCACTGATGCAGCGATAAAAGATGTTCTTCGTAGCTATGCTTCGGATGGATATGACCTGATTATTGCCCATCAACTATACTTCACTGACCCTGTCAACGAGGTTGCCGCTGAATTTCCAGATACAATGTTTGCAATTTCCGGCGGTTTCCGAGCAGATCACCCCAATGTTGTGGCAGTAGATGCGACCAACTGGGAAGCTTCCTACCTGGCAGGTACACTGGCTGGGTTGATGACAAAGACGAATAAGCTCGCAATCATTACAGCCTCTGAATCACCAATTGCCAAGCGTATGGTTAATAGTTTCCGTAGTGCTGCTCAAGCACAAAACCCGAATGTGACAGTAAAACACGTTTTCACTGGCAGTTTTGAGGATGTTGTCAAGGGCAAAGAAATGGCGACCGCAGTCATACGGGATGGCGCTGATATCATCTTTACTAATTGTGGAGTTGGTAACTTTGGCGCTATTGAAGCTGCTCAAGAAAACGGCGTGTATGCAATTGGCTCTTCAGTAGATCTTGCCGGCAAAGCGCCAGACACAGTTATAACCAGTGCTGTTTTATCACCTGGGGAATACATTAAAATTATTATTAATGGGTATATGAATAAAGATCTTGAATGGGGCAAATACTATCCAATGGGTGTGAAAGCCGGTATTGAGAGTCTGGCTCCTTTTCACAACTTTGAAGATAAAATTCCTCAGGAGGTGAAGGATAAGTTGGAAAAGGTTCGTCAAGATATAATTGACGGGAAAATCACAGCCCCTCCCAATGAATAGCCGTTTCTTTCCTTTTGATCGCTTTATCCTGGCAACTTCTATAGGGGATGAGAACTTCTCCGGGAAAACAACGAACCGATATGAGTGAAACCATTTTATCTCCGGGTTCACAAACGAGTATAAAGGCACGATTTTTCGTTTTTGCCCGTAATAATTTGGGCATAATTTCTGTACTTATCTCTTTGCTCGCGATTGTATTAGCGTTATTAATTGGAGCAATCCTGATTGCTATTGCCGGTATTAATCCCTGGGAAGCGTATAGTTTTTTGTTGAAAGGTTCATTTGGAAATCGTTATGGTTTTGGAGAAACACTAACCCGTTTTATTCCATTACTGTTTGCCAGCTTGAGTTTTTCGATTGCATATAAATCCGGCTTCTTTAATGTCGGGGCCGAGGGGCAAATCTATATCGGTGCGATTGGTGCTCTACTGGTAGGTGCCTATATATCGAACCTGCCACCGGTTTTGCACATCACACTGACGCTGTTGGCCGGGTTTGTATTTGGTGCCTTGTGGGCAGGGATTGCAGGCTTACTGAAGATTTTCCTGGGTTCAAATGAACTGGTCAACACCATGATGCTGAACTATGTTGCCATATTCTTGGTGGAATACTTGATTCATGGTCCGCTGAAAGATCCACACTTATTTATTTATCAATCTTCACCAATTCTTTCCAGCGCAAGGCTACCGATTATTCTACCGAAAACACCTTTACATGCTGGTTTCTTGATTGCTTTGGCGTCAATAGTGATTGTTTTTTATATCTTGTATCGCACACCAATTGGCTATCAAATGCGGACCGTGGGTGCAAATTTACGCGCTGCCAAGTATGCCGGTATTAACATTGTGGGTGTTACCCTGGTAGCAATCATTACCACCGGTGGTTTGGCGGGCTTGGGTGGTGCAGTTGAGTTGATGGGTGCTCAGTTCCGCATGGTAGCGGGCTTTTCCCCTGGTTATGGGTACGATGGGATTGGAGTGGCCATCATGGGACGCCATAACCCGGTTGGAATCGTTCTGGCAGCTCTTCTTTTCGCAATTATCCGCGTTGGTACTGGAGCGATGCAGAGAGGCGCCGGTGTTCCTTTTCCTTTATTATCGGTTATTCAAGGTTTGATTATTATTTTCGTGATTGCTAGCAGTTATCTGATCAGTAAATTGTCTGAGACAACCATTGGAGGTCGTGCCTGATGGAAGCTTTTCTAATGGGAACAGCCGTTACGTGGCTGGCTATGGCAATTCGCATGTCAATTCCACTGCTTTATGCAGGTCTGGGTGGTCTTGTCTCGCAAAAAGCCGGAATTTATAATTTTGGACTGGAAGGGATGATGTTATGTGGGGCTTTCTTCGCATATTATGGCTCGTATTACCTGGGTAGCCCCTGGCTGGGTTTGATCCTGGCGGTCATTGTTGGCGCACTTTTAGGTCTCTTGTTGGGATTTACATCAATCAGCCTGCGCGTCAGCCAGGTGGTTATTGGTTTGGGTATTGGTATTTTAGGATTAGGGTTAACCAGCTATTTATATCGGCTGTTGGATCAGAGCGGTGCAGCACATGTTTCAACTTTGTTTCCAATAATACCAATTCCGCTTTTGAGCGGTATTCCATTTTTTGGTGAGGTATTTTTCTCACACAATTTTATGGTGTATGTCTGTTTTGGGCTGGTAATTCTGATCTCATGGTTTTTTAACCACACCACTCAAGGGTTGAACTTCAAAGCAGTTGGTGAAAATCCTCAAGTGGCGGATAGCGCCGGTGTGGATATAATCCGTTATCGTTATATTGCCATGCTCATCAGTGGTATTCTGGCATCGCTCGGGGGTGCGTTTCTCACCCTGACGCAAACAGCTCTTTTTATAGAAAATCTAACAGCAGGACGCGGTTGGATTGCATTGGCTGCCGTTATCCTGGGAAAGTACAATGCCTGGGGAGTCTTGCTGGCATGCTTCCTGTTTGGGGCAGCCGATGCTGCTCAGATGCAGATTCAAGTAATGAGTTTGGGTATTCCCTACCAGTTTTTGCTGATGATACCTTATATTATGGCCATGCTTGCGATGTCAGGAGTGGTGGGTAAAGTACGGGCACCCGCTGCAATGGGTAAGCCTTATATAAAGCAATAACATCATTTGCATGCACCGCGAAAACAACAAATATCCCAGTGGGAAATGGAATTCTCGATGGGGGTATGAGTGTTTTCCGCCGGACGGTTGGAGGGAGAACAGAATCCGGACGTATAAGCAGTCTTGTTCTTTGCGTTGCGAAGGCATTCAACATCAGCGAAAAGAACTTAAAGCGGTAACCCCCTCAAAAATGCAATATTTTTAGCAGCAGCGATATGATTATCAGGCAGGGGCAAAAATTCCCCGGAAATAAAACCCTGATAGCCGGTTTGTGCCAGGCTGTACAGTATCGATTGAAAATTAAGATGGCCACTGCCGGCATAATGCCGGTTGGAATCTGCCACATGAAAATGGAAGATGCGTGGGCCACAAGTTACAATGCTGGCCTCGATGTTTGGTTCTTCAATGTTCATGTGGAAGCTATCCAAGAGCAGACCAAAATTCTCTGCATCTACTTCATCAATCAACCTCATCCCCTCAGAGACGTTGTTTATCAAAGAAGTTTCATAGCGGTTGATTGGTTCGAGGGCCAGCCGAACTCCTGATTCCTTGGCAACATGGCAGCATTCTACCAGCGCTTCAATCAACCATTGCATGGCTTGCGTGAAACTAACTTGAGCGCTGACAATTCCTCGAATAAGGCCAATGATGATAATAGCTTGAAATTGGGAAGCCAATGGTATGTGACTTTGTATTCGTTCGATTGCTTTTCTGCGGATATCGGAATTTGGATCGGTAAAGGAAAGCCCCTCTTCTCCCCAGGCCTGGCCGGTCCCGATGGCTGGGACAATCAATTTATATTTCCGAATGCTCTCCTGAAGCTTTTCTAAATCCAACAAACGCGGATCACGCACCGCTAACTCGACACCATCATATCCCATGTCCGCGATGGCCTGTAAATTATTTTCCAGGTTTCCTGAGAAAGTGGCAGCCTGAAATTGGGTTGGCTGAGTGGATAATACAACGGAGAGTTTCATGGCTTCTTCTTTCGTTGGAGGCACACATGCGATCGCATGTGTGCCTCCAAGGCCGTTATGGCGCGATGTAGGTAATCTTACACTCGCTACGATCTGTTTGTAATTGGAGAATGTTCTCAGGAATCTCAGCCAGAGTGACTTTTTTCGTGCTCATTGGGGTCATATCCATCCCGCTGGCCATGCATTCAATAACACGCGGAAAAGTGCCATGCCCGGAGTGACCCTGCGCGCCAATGATGGAAGCTCTGCGGACTTGCAAGACCTCACCTGCGACTGGCATTTTGGCTTCAGCGCGGGCGGTCACAACCACTTTGCTGTTCAACGTACGGCCTTCCCAAATTACTTTCTCAATGCCCGGATAAACAACTTCGGGTAAACCGGTTGCTTCCATGAAAAGGTCAGCACCCATGCCTTCAGTTAATTCCAATACTCGTTCGGCAAAGTCCTCTTTGAGCGGGTTGACATGATAATCGGCACCCAGGCGCAGCGCCATATCAGCACGATTCTGCTGGGTTTCGGAGATAATCACCATTGATGCGCCGGCGCGTTTCAATATGGCGCAGGCTGCAATGCCAACCGGACCGCCGCCAAGAATAACGACGCGATCACCGGGGCGGATACCACCACCGCGTTCAATGACGGCATTATATGCAACGCATGTAGGCTCAACCAGACTACCGGCGACAAACAGATCAGCATCGGAATAATTCTTGCGCAGCGGTTCCAGGCTCCAAATTGTGCGGGCAGGTAAGACTAAATATTTGGTGTCGGCCCCATTGACATTAAAGCCAATTTCATCCAATTGTTCACAGTGATTAGGATATCCATCTGCACAAGGTTTACAGGATCCACACCACAACATTTCCTCTGAAGTGACGGCTTCACCTCCTTTAAAAGGTTTGTTTGTACGCTTGTCCCGCGCATTTTTACCGGCATCAACAATCACGCCAGAAAATTCGTGACCAAGAATGCTGGGAAAACCAGTCAGACCCGGGTAAAAGATGTAGCCATCTTCGCCTGCTTGCGCCATATGTACGTCTGATCCACAAACGCCGCAGGCTTTCACTTCGATCAACACTTCCTCCGGCCCGGGCGTGGGAATATCATAGGTGCGGATTTCCAGTCTGGGATTGCGCCAGACCTGGCTGCCAAGGTAAGTCTGACGACCCTCAATATCTTTTGAGCCCAATTTGAAGCCTGGTTTTGGTTCCCAATCGGCAACCAGTGTAACTCCTTGCATTTTTCCATTCATATTTGACCTCTATTTTCTCTCGAAATGTTAAGCAAGATTTTTGAAAAGGTACATTGTGTTCTTGAAATGTAAACCTCAAACAAATTTATACCTCTGTACCCTGACCGATACGCGGTATGCCATAGACGCTCTTCCAACCCGGGCTGAGAGGCTCGCGTAAATAAGGTTCCATCTCTTTTTCGGTACGCAGGGTAACTTCCTCCACAGGCGGTACAGTGCCAGCCGGAAAACGAGTTAAAACATGATCGTTCCACATGGTTAGATATTTGAGAATGGCTGCCATGGGACGTTTTCCTTTTTGAGCAGTGCCCGATTTCGATTTGCCAACCACACCTTCCGGAGTGGCTGCAATTTCAATTGCGAAGTGGCCTTCCCCTTCCGACCAGCGGCTAGGCCGTCCGAATGGATCAACGGATTTGTCGAAGTGGCCTTCAGGTAGATAGCTGATTCCTTCAGTATCGACCGCATAGTTCATATCAACCATATCCGGATGCAGCAGTAGACTGAGGGAGGTCTCTGATTCATCGGCATGCACGAAATTGGTCGTCATTTGTCCACCGCGCTCAACAGGCCGGAAGAATTCGCGGACGCCACGATGCCAATCAATAACCCGGAAGATTCCGGGCAGCTGGTAGCGCTTTTGGAACTCCTGGATTGCAGATTCAAGTACCCAAAGCTGACCGTGGTTGTTGACAATCAATTGTTTGCGGAAGCCATCATTCCACAACCCAAGCATGACATCAATCATCATTTCACGCACGGCATGCTCGCGCACGATCACTGTGCCGGGCATACCAAGATGATGATAAGGGTGAGCTCCGTAATTGAGTGGCGGCAAGGCCAGGTTGACTGCAGCCCCTTTTTTGGCTGTATAACGGCGCACACCTTCACAAATTGCACTTACGTAGAGCGTATCAGCAGCGCTGGGTAAATGCTGCCCATGTAGTTCGGTGCAGCCAACCGGGATGAAGACGATATCATTTTTCTTGCGGTTGGCTTCCACCTGCCAGCGTGTTGTGGTTTGAATGTAGGAGCCTGGTTTGCCCCATTCAACCGGTGAAGGAACGCCATAATCATCCAGAATTGCATCGATTTGTTCATCAGATGATTCCCACACTTCTTTCTTTAATCGCCCAACCTCATTGTCTTCAAAAAAGAGGTCAGGTTGATTGGTGGTTAAGAGACCATTTGGTAATTTTTTATCAGTCATTTGTTTCTCCTTGTGTTTGATTCGGTTTGGTTGATTTTTATTTATTTAATCGTCTGGGAATATTTTCCCAGGGTTCAATATATTTAAGGGGTCAAAGGTTTTCTTAATGCCTTTTTGAAGGTCAATGGAAACCTTGCCCAGGGCATTTTGAATGTACGGACGTTTGAGTATGCCGACTCCATGTTCACCGGAAAGTGTTCCACCCAGATCGAGAGCAATTTGAAACTCAGCGGCAACTGTCTGTTCTACTCTGGCCCATTGTTGTGGATCTCTCTTGTCAAAGAGGATGTTAGGGTGCAGGTTACCATCACCGGCATGCCCAAAGATAACAATTGGCAAATCCATTTCAGAGCTCAGTTTTTTCAGACGCCGGATTGCTTCGGGAATCGCTTCGCGTGGCACGGTGATATCCTCCCCTAATTTATTGGGGGACATGCGCGCCAGGGCAGGTGAAACTGATCGGCGGGCTTTCCATAATTGTGTGCGTTCATTTTCGTCTTTGGCAATACTGACTTTATCTGCTCCACAACTCTGGCAGATGACTTCAATTTGATCGATCTCGCGCTGGACAGTTTCAAGATCAGAACCATCGCATTCGATTAACAAGACAGCTTCCATATCAAGAGGTAGGCCGAGGTGCATGGCAGCCTCAATACAGGAAATGGCAGTCTGATCGATTAATTCCAGGGTAGCCGGGACAATGCCGGCTGCCAGAATTTGATTGACAGTCTGCGCGGCGTCGTTCAAATCACGAAATTCCACCAGAGCGGTGCGCTGGTATTTCGGTTTGGCAATCAAGCGCAACAGGGCTTCGGTGATGATTGCCAGTGTGCCCTCGGAACCGGTTAATAAAGCGGTCAGGTCATATCCGACCACGTCTTTGATCACTTTGCCACCGGTCTTTATTACCTGTCCATCGGCGAGAACTGCCGTCAGGCCGAGTACGTAATCCCCTGTGACGCCATATTTTAGGCAGCGTGGTCCACCGGCGTTACAGGCAATGTTGCCACCGATAGTGGAATGACGAATGCTGGAGGGATCGGGTGGGTAAAAGAGGTTTTGTTTCTCCACAGCCGCCTGTAAATCAGCAGTGATGACACCGGCTTCGACATGCGCGATGGCATTATTGGTGTCAATCTCCAAGATCTTGTTCATACGCGTCATGGAAAGTGCAATCCCACCATTGAAGGGAACCGATGCAGCTGTCAAACCGGATGCCATACCTCGCGTGACGACCGGTATACGCTCACGCGCAGCAATTTTGACCACTTTCTGCACCTGTTCAGTGCTTTGCGGCAGGATAACCAGGTCTGGACGATGTTCTTCGAAGGTGCCATCATAGCTGTATACAGCCAGTTCTTCCGGAGAGTAAAGGACGCCTTTTGTTGTCACGATTTCAGAAAACTCGGCGATTAATCTTTTTTCCATTCATCCCCTTCCAGGTTGTGATAAGCACGGTCAAGTAATTGCACCGGATGGACTACTTCTATAGCCAAATTGTTGCGACGGATTCCGGAAGCAATTTGCATTTGACATCCGGGACAGCCAGAACTTACGATTTCCGCCCGGGTGGAACGAATATTTTCTACTTTACGATCCATTACCCGGGTGGATGTCTCATAATGTGTGATTAATTGGCTACCAGCTGATCCACAACACCAATCAGATTCCGGCATTTCAATAAACTCGAGCCCAGCGATCATTTTTAGTAAATTGCGCGGTTCTTTCCAGATCCCTTGGGCGCGTTTTAAGTGGCAGGGGTCATGATAGGTTACACGTGCATCGATGCGGCCGGTTGGTTTTTCGAGCGGAATAGACATTAAGAATTGACTAATATCCTGCACTTTTGTGCTAAAGGCAGCGGAGCGCTCTGCCCAATCCGGGACATGGGCCAGAATTTCACCATACTCTTTAAGCTTGGATCCGCAGGTGGCACAATCGGTAATGATGGTATCTACATCCACCTTTTCGAAGAGCGCGATATTTTGCTTTGCATGTTTTTCTACCAGATCCTGGCGGCCATAACCGGCAGCCGGCATCCCACAGCAGACTGTCTCCTTGGGTGTAATGATGGTGCAGCCATTGCGAGCCAGAACCCTTACTGTGGCGGCACTTTCTTCGGAAAACATTAAGCTTTGGGCGCAGCCCAGGAAAAACCCTACCCGGTAGCGTGTTTCGCCAACCGCCTTCGTTTCGAGCGGCAATACCTGCCGCAAGGGGCGGGTGGGTTGGTGAGGCAGCATGGCTTCCATGTCTCGCAATTGGGAAGAAAACAAACGGCGAATAGCGAGAGCATAGACCAATTTTCGCAGACCAATCGCTTCATAAATACGTAATGGTAGGGTGGCCAGTTCCATTTTGGCTGGTCTGCCGATTAATCCGCCAAAGAGTTTCTCTTTCCAGGCAGCCGGTTTGATTTGCTCCTGCACAAAACGCATCTCAATTGCCAGATCGGCTGGGTGGATGCCAACCGGACAGGCATCATTGCAAGCCATACACGCAAAGCAGGCATACATCTGTTCTATCAGGTTGGAACTTAATTCTAGCTCACCTTCCAGTCCTTTACGCGCCAGGGCTACCCTTCCGCGAGGCGAGGCTGTTTCATCAAGATATTCACGGTAGGTTGGGCAGACAGCCAGGCAGAGGCCGCAACGAATGCAGTTCAGATATTCATTTTCTGAAGGTATTTTCAAGAGGTTTAATTCAGTCAATTCAAGTGAGCCTTCCGATTGAAAGTTAATTACTCGATTTCAAAATAGGGTTCCAAGCTTTTCTTAGCGCTCTGCAATGCCTGTTTAGCAATTTGTAGAGGATCTTGCTGCCAATACGCCGGGCGAAAGAGTTCGATCGAGCAATGGCCGTTGTATCCAATTTTGCTGAGCTGAGCGCAGATTTCCGCCAGTGGTACTACGCCATCTCCGGGAAAGAGACGCGTGGCATCTCCGGCGGCTTCTTTGGGTGTATCTTCCAGGTCATCCAGATGCAGGGCAAAAATACGTTCGGGATCCAGCAGTGCCAGCTCAGAAATCAGACCACCGCCGCCATAAAAATGAGCGGTATCTATGACCATACCCACATTTTCGCGGTTGGTCTTACTTACAATTTCCCAGGCACCGCGCGGTGTTCGAACCGAAGACCAACCCATCCCCAAAAATTCAAACGCCAGCCTGACCCCGTAATCGGCTGCAATATCACCGAGATCTTGCAATACGTTCACATATTCTGTGACGACTTCCGCCCAGGTTGTTTCACGATTTGGCAGGGGTGAGGGGACAACGACGATAGTGGGGCAGCCGATTGCACGGGCAATTTCTGAAAGCTGCCGGCATCTTTGCTGAACTTGAGGATACTCATCTCCGCGAAAGCCAATGAATACAATTGCGTCCAGTGCTACGGGTTGAATCTGGTTAACCCTGAAAAGTGATTGCAATTCAGTGATTGTGTGAGAACTTAAGTAGGCATCCACTTTTTCAGCCCAAACTTCGAGCGCTTGGAAACCGGCTTTCTTACTGACATGTATATCTGTTTCGAGATCACTGGTCATGGTTGTAGCACCATGGAAGCAAATTTTCATGTGTTGATCGCCTTCTTTAGCATTTTATTTTTTGTTAAGGAACTCACTCACCTTAACTGGTCTGTTTTCGCGGATAGACTTCCAGGCAGCGTAGCCCAGCACGACTGCCATCTTGCCATCGTAACCAGTAGTGGCGGTCGGCTTATCGTCACGGACTGATTCAATGAATTGGCGCACCTCATCGACATAACAGGGCGCATAGCGCTGCATGAAGAAATAAGGCGGCCGGGCAGATTGAAAGCCATCCGAATCACCCATAATGACAGTATCTTCGGCTTCGTTGCCGGCCATGGCAACACCATTTGAACAAAATACTTCCAATCGTTGGTCATAACCATAGACTGCCTGACGGCTGTTGTCAATCGCACCAACCGTACCATCTTTGAATTTTAAGCTGACGATATCGGTATCCAGATCTTTGATTTGATGAAATTCAGGCGCAACCAGAACACTGCCAATGGCGTAAACTTCATCTACTTCTCCAATCTGGAAACGAGCCATGTCAAAATCGTGGATGGTCATGTCGAGGAACATTCCGCCGGAGACTTTAAGAAATTCCATCGATGGCGGTTCCGGGTCGCGGTTGGTAATGCGCAGGATGCATGGCCGCCCAATTTTTCCGGATTGAACAATATCATGTACGCGTTGGAAACTTTTATCAAAGCGGCGATTGAACCCTACTTGAAGTTTCACCCCGGCTGCATCAACCGTCTCAAGGGCTTGATCAATTTTTTCCAAATCAAGTGCCAGCGGCTTTTCACAGAAAATATGCTTGGCTGCCCGGGCACAATCCTGAATGATGTCTGCATGAGTATCGGTGCTGGAGGCAATCAAGACAGCCTCGAGCGTCGGATCGGCTAACAATTCGCGATAATCCTGCACTACACGTTTAACGCCGAGTTCATTCGCGATAGCCAGGGCGACATCCAGGCGAATATCACAAATAGCAGCCAGGTTTGCCTCAGAGATTTGACGAACCACATTGGCCACATGGACACTACCCATGCGGCCAGTGCCAATTATTGCCAAATTTACCTTTCGTTTTTTTTCAGCTTTCATCTGAAATCCATTTCTCTTGAGAATGTTGGTTTTTTTCTAAAGCGAACTTATGGCCGCATGACAATCTTCATAGCTTTTTTCGGTTGATGTTCCAGAGTTTTCATGTTTAATCCCAAATCCTCAAAGGCACTTAATCCTTCTTCCAAAGAAACTACTTTTGTAAAGAAAGGCTTCATATTGAGGCGGTTCTCACGGAAAAGTCGAATGGATGGCACCATAGTGTTCTGACCCAAATAGAGACCCAGGATTTTGGTAGCCCAGCGTGTGATCTCATTCGGAATTACTGTCGCCGTAATGCTGGAATCCATACCGAACGGCAGCACTTTCCCGCCGGGAGTGACGCATTGCAGTGCCTGTTCCAAGGCATTGCCGGTGGCTTCTATGACAATATCTGCTTTGCGACCATAAGTGAATTCTGTGATTTTATCAACCACATTGACTTCATTTGGATTCCAGACGGTCAGGCCACATTCTTTGGCGACACTGATGCGGTAAGGATCAATCTCAGTTACAGCCACTTTGGCAGCAATATTTTTTGCAAATTGAGCGAAAAGATAACCAATCGGTCCAAAACCAAGGATCATGACATAATCGTAAGGCAGCATTAAGAGCGTGTTCATGCCATTGACCACAGTTGCCAGGGTTTCCACTTGAGTGCCGAGCACATCATCAATTTCAGCCGGTAAAACGAAGCATTGTTTCTCGGGCACCAGACAATATTCGGCATAACCACCATTACGCATAACACCCAGAGCACTGGTTTTAATATCTACACACTGGCTGGTTAAACCCATCCGGCAGAAATCACAAAAACCGCAGCGGATGTTGTTATCTACGGCAACAATATCTCCTAATTTAATATGGTGAACATGAGAACCGATTTCCACAACCTCACCGCAAAATTCATGTCCGAGCACTGTATTGGGTCGATAGTGATGTTTTCCCTCGACAATCTTGACATCACTGCCGCAGATACCGACAGCTTTGACACGCAAGACCACGTCATCCGGATCTACGACGTGTGGGATTGGCAAGTTTTCCATGACTACCTTACCGACATCTTTCATAACGAGCGCTTTCATTGTATCCATTTCAAATCTCCTGTTTTTTTTGTATTTTTTGCACACGTGTGCAATTTGTTGAAAAAAATAATAATACTAACAATGTGATTTTTTCATTAACGCTGAATTCGAGCTGAGCCACCTTTTGCAAAAGACCGAACTTGCTCTAAAGTGGCCATAGTGGTATCGCCTGGGAATGTAGTCAGCAATGCGCCGTGTGCCCAACCGATGTTGAGTGCTTCTTGTTCAGGCAGAGCGCTTAGGAGGCCATAGAATAATCCCGAAGCGAAGCCATCCCCACCGCCAACACGATCATAGACTTCCAGCTCACAGGCGGGCGAACTATACGCCTTCCCGTCAATCCATGCTACAGCGCCCCAGGTATGGTGGTGGGTGGCGTGAACTTCACGCAGCGTGGTGGCAATCACTTTGATTTGTGGAAAGGCCTCAATTACCTGATCAAGCATGCCGAAGAAGACGCCTGGATCCAGTTTTGATTTGGCTGTAACCGCTGGACCTGCAATGCCAAGTCCGAGCTGTAAATCTTCTTCATTTCCAACCAGTACATCGACATATTTTGCGATACGTCTCAGTGTAGCCTGGGCGCGTTCATGCCCACCCCAAATATTCCACAGCTTGGCGCGATAGTTGAGGTCAAATGAAACGACAGCGCCGGAATCTTTGGCAGCCTGCATTGCTTCGATGATCACCTCACCGGTAGATTCTGAAAGAGCAGCAAAGATGCCACCACTATGAAACCAGCGCACACCGCGACCAAATATTTGCGTCCAGTTAAAATCCGAAGGTTTAAGGTGGGCGGCAGCTTCATTGGAGCGATTATAAAAAACAATCGGCGCTCGTACACCAAATCCACGGTCACTATAGACAGTTGCCATATTCGGCCCGTTGACCCCGTTATGCTCGAAATGCTTGTAAAACGGTTGAACTCCCATTGCCCTCACTCGTTCGGCAATGAGGGAGCCAATCGGGTAATTGACCATTGCACTGACAATGCCTGTCCGCAAACCAAAGCAGTCAGCCAGGTTGGCTGCGCAATTGAACTCACCCCCGCTGACATGGATTTTACACTCGTTTGCCTTGTGAAAGGGAACAACACCGGGATCAAGGCGGTGAATTAAGGCACCCAGTGAAAGGAAATCAAGCTGGCCTTCATTTTTAATATTCAATCCATATTGCATATCAGAATTCCTTCTTGGTGAACTGGTCTTGAATTTCAGGGTTACGCAAACGATAAAGCATTTCACCCGCTTGAGGTACTAGTAAAATACCTTCTTGTTCCTGGTTTTCCCAATCCGCCAGATTGACAATGGCTGGGTTCAGATAACCAACCCCAATTTGGTGACAGCGTTCAGGTGGAATGGCTGTGGCCAGTGTTACTTGTATGCGTGGGGTTTCAATCATCGTAATTGGATCAAACTCGCCCATTCCGCGCAGATGGGTACTATGTGCCAATACCCCGGATGGATAATGTTTATATTTATCCCATTGTTTGACAAAATAATCACGACAGTGATAGCCAATCTCATCGATGATCTTTCCATGCGTATAGCTAACTTCACTGATATGGGGTGCAAAAATTATGACCTCACCACCATCAGCAATGACCGGCTCCATTTTGTACATGCCTTTGGCTGCTGTCCATAGATCATCATAGAGTCGTGGCATGACAGAAAGAACACGTTTAAAAGGCGTATCCACATAAATGATATGAGTCCTGGCTGATAGTTCAGCTGCTGCTGCCCACGCTTCCAACGCAGTCCCAAAGAAAATACCAGCCACACCCTTGTGTGTGACTACCAGGCTGATGCAGGATACCGGCTTGCGAATAAAAGCGGCAGCCTCATTGATAATTGCGCGAATAGGCGTAGTTGGAGTGCCAATAATTTTATAGTTGGTGATCAATGCGCCCAGCCAATGGGTAAAATTAATGATTTCAGGACCGGCGATACCCGGGATGAAATATTTATTCCCGCCTGAAAAGCCAACCACTTCATGCGGGAAAACCGGCCCGCAGATGATAATATGATCGTATTCAAAGATAAGTTTATTGATGCGGATGGGCACATCTTCAGATAGCATGCCATTTGTTTTTTCGCTGATCATCGCGGCTGGCAAAACACCAATTTGAACAAACGTATCTGACCGATCCCATTCATGGTTATAAATATGGACTTGACCTACCCGGCCATCCTGAACATTCTGACCAACCAGCTTTGAAAGTTGGGCATCATTCATCTTTTGGTGGGTTCCCAGGGCTACGAGATAATCCAGTTTTTCTACCCGGCCTAAAAGCTCTTGATTAATTATATCAAACATAGCCGGCATTGGCATGCTGCGGGTTCCGTCCGGTATGATAAACAGAATCCGTTTTCCATCCAATAGCTGTGAAGAAAGCCCTTCGACGACCACTTCTTGAATGCTGCCGGTATCCAAATATTGATCAACTGCTTTTTTGCCAATCAGCATGGAATTAGACGCCTCCAAACGCCGAGTAACCACCATCAACCGGTACGACCAACCCGGTCACGAAAGCCGATGCAGGTGAAAGTAACCATAAGAGGGTGCCCAGTAAATCGTCTGGGGTACCAAAGCGATTCATGGGGGTGTGAGCCAGAATGGTTTTCCCGCGATCAGTCAACTCTCCGCTTTCTTTATCGGTCAATAAATAACGATTTTGTTCCGTCAGAAAGAAGCCCGGTGCAATCGCGTTCACCCGTATCATTGGGGAATATTCCTGAGCCATGTGAACTGCCAACCACATCGTGAAATTGCTGACAGCAGCTTTGGCAGCCGAATAACCCGGAATGCGGGTCAATGGCCGGATGGCATTCATCGAAGAGATATTGATAATATTGCCGTTCTGCTGCGTTGCCATTGCTCTACCGAAGACCTGTGACGGTAAAATAGTTCCCATTAAATTCAGGTCAACGACCCAACGGAGGGCATCCGCCGGCAAATCAAAAAAAGCAGCATCAGCACCGGTGGAAGCGCGCGGGCTATTGCCTCCGGCACCGTTGATGAGGATGTCGATTTTTCCGTAGGTATCCAGTATCTGTTGGCTGATATCATTTAATTCGGTAATTTCGAGCACATTGCAGGCCAACCCGATGGCATGACCACCAGCATTGTTGATTTCAATGGCCAGCGCTTTCGCCGGATCTGGCTTTACATCCAAAATGACGACATTCGCGCCCAATTCGCTTAAAGTGCGGCTCATTTGGCTGCAAAGAACGCCGGCCCCTCCGGTAATGACCGCGGTTTTTTCGTGAAAATCGGTAAAAGTTAGGTTATTATTGATTGCTTGCATACAATGAAATCTCTTTCTTGGCGTTGATTATTAGCGAGCAGTAGAAGTAAAGGGTAGTAAATGACGTATAAAATGGTCTTCAAGGTTTTGAGCATACACATCAGCATGCTTTTTCAGATCCTCCATGATGTGATCATAAAACAGGAAGGAACCATCCGCCTTACGTGCGGTCAGAACTGATCCAAAAGTAACATGAAATACTTCGCGAGCATCGAACTGGTTGATCAAACCGACCCAATCTCGCACATTTTCTGGCGCAGGTGTGTTTTCGATCAGGGCAGATACGTGATAACTCTTGCGATCTTCTGCATAGTGGGAACGTGCAAAGCTGTAGATTTCACGTAATAAAGCAATGTCAGTATCCGCCAGGGTGTGAAGAGCCTCCAAATAACTGGTTCCGGCAGTTTTCAAATGGACCAAGCCGCGAGTATGTTCCATTGCCAGAGCATAAATGCTGAATTTGTCTGAACCGGAATGTAAACTTAATTTGTAAGGCCCCAGTTGGCGTGCGATGGCTGCATGACCGGCGATGTCATTTTCGAAAACATTCAGGTCACCGATATAATCAACGCCCTTTTCAAAGCGACCAACATAGCGCGGAGCCAGGCTGACCCAGTTGACGCTCAGGCGTTTCAATTCGCTGGCAATATAATAGTGTTCGAGATGCGAAGTGGCTAATTCAGTTTCATCGACAGACACTTCCAATTCAAATGGGCGTCCAGTTGCCTGCAGAGTCAGGTGATTGTACATTTGGCTGACATGCCAGACTGCTTGTCCATATTTTGCCATTGCCCGTATCAGTGCCTCTTCGCTAAAATGAAGCTGTAAGTTTTCTACCTCAAATGTTTTACCTAATAATTTGTTCTCATCAAAACCCATGCCGGGCGGCAGTTGATCAATTAACTGTTTCAACTGGCTGGTTGTGGCCTCAGCCGTTATATTGCGTACATGCTCACCCGGATCGATGGTGAAAAAGGTATATCCGGCAGCCAGACATTGATCGATATCTTCCGGACTTTTTAAATGATCGGCATCCGCCCCCACACCTGCCTGCCAGCCCTCCTGGAATATACCCCAGGTGGCATCATCCATAACTTCCTGCGGGCTGCGATGAGTGCGTATCATCTCGCGGATTGATTGCTGTGCAAAAATGGGTGCTATCGATCCGCCGCATCTTTGCAAGGCTCGCACATGACCGGGTGTGGCCAGGCCGAGGCGGTCACCCATCCCGGCTGAAGTTTGTAACCCTAACACACGCGGCTGTAGCCATTCAAAATCCACCCGCAATTGCTGGGCATTGTGGGCGGAAAGAGGGCATAAGATGAGCTTCTTATCTGATAGTTCGCTATAGGTACCTTCATAATTTATCGGAGATGTATCAGCCGGGTCAATCAGGATGATCAGCTTGCGGTGGTCTGCTTCTATTGCTAAAGCATATTCACGCTCTTTTTTAACTTGCAGCGATTGCGGCAAAAGCTTAAGATTCCTGGAAAGCAAACGCGCGAAGGTATCTTCATTCATGGAGATTTTGCCTGTGGTTGGGTGTGGGAGGAACACTGCTCGACTGCCTGATCAACAAGGTGCCTTTTAACACTTTCTTTTTCGGTTCAAAAATACCGTTATTTTCGTTGTTGCCAAGCAGATCCAACAAGAGCTGCATAGCTTCCCGGCCGATGGAACGCTTGGGCTGGTCGAGGGTGGTAAGAGCAGGGTTTGTGTATTCAGATAGAGGAATGTTATCAAAACCGGTAACAGAAACCTGTGTGGGCACTTGAACACCGGCATCTTGCAAACCTTTGAGCATACCAATCGCCATTAGGTCATTGAAACACATTATGGCTGTGGGGGGCATAGGCAGGTTCAGGTAATATTCAGCGCTGGAGTAGCCATTGGCTGCGTATCCACCACTTTGCTGGTGAACATATTCTGGCAATGGCGTGATTCCGGCAGATTTTAGGATGGTTTCATAGCCATTGAATCGTTCAATGGTGGTTCTGCCAGAAAGAGAATTGCCCAGATATGCGATCTTACAGTGTCCCAGGGCAATCAGATGTCGGGCGATCTGTTGACTGCCATCGAAATCATCGTGGTAAATGGAATAGTGAAAGTTTTGGGATGCCTGGTGATTAATAACCACTATCGGAAATTGATTGCGCAATAACTGACGCCCTTGTTCAGCGCTGAACGAAGACGAACAGATAATGACTCCATCCGTGCGATGTTCCATCATGGACTTAACGATATTTTTTTCGCGTTTCAAGTCATATTGGGACGCGGCAATAAAAAGGCTATAACCTGCTTCCTGGGCACAGGCATCAATGCCATCAACAATCCCACTGAAGAAGGGGTCATCCATACTATTTAGGATAACGCCAATCACATTAGAGCGGTTTGTTTTGAGTGAACGGGCAGCGGCGCTGGCCTGGTAGCCCATCTCAATGGCAGCTTTGCGAATTCTTTCGGAAGTGACACTCGAAATCAGCGAATTCCCGCTTAAAGCACGCGAAACGGTTGAATGGGAAACGCCGGTTTTTTTAGCGATATCTTTGATTGTGGTCGCCATTGGGACTCCATTGCACACGTGTGCATAACGATATCTGTAGTTTACATAAAGTTGAACAGAATGTCAAGAGTAATTTAATGAATTTCGAAAGAATACTTGCAAAAAAAATAAAAATGTCGTACGATGATCAAATGAAAGTAATATTTCATAAAATAAAATAATGAAAGTCACAATTTTCAACATTCGGAGGATTTATGAATCAGGATATTCAGGCAATACTGTTGGATGTAGGCAATACATTGCGAATAGTTGTCGGAGATGAAGCATTCCAGGAACAGGCAAAAAAAGATCTGATGCGCCTGGCAGGTACGAGCGAGTCCCCCGAATTGTTTTTTGAAGGTATTGAGAAACGCTGGAAAGAATACCGGACAATCTCTAAGAAGTCATTGTTGGAGGCATCCGAATTCGAATTATGGACGAAGTGGCTCCTGCCGATGTATCCTGCCGAGAAAATCGGTCCAATGGCAGGTAAACTAACACGCTTATGGCGTGATCGTGATGGAAAACGTGTTCCACGCTGGGATGTGAGTCAGGTCGTGAAAGAGTTACATCGTCGCGGATATATTCTCGGAATTATTGCCAATACTATCACTGAGACCGAGATACCGGACTGGTTGGTTGAGGACCAATTGGAAGAATATTTTAAGACTGTCGTGCTTTCATCCAAAGTAACAATCCGCAAGCCAAATCCCGAAATCTACCTTATGGCTGCCCGCAATTTAGGCGTTGCACCCGAAAACTGTGTGTATGTCGGTGATAACCCTGTTCGCGATGTGGAAGGTGCGCAGGCTGCCAACTATGGGTTGAGTATCATCATTATCGAACCAGCTACCTTGAAAAAAGAACCACAAAAAGGCGATCAAAAACCGGATTATTTCATTAATGAATTAAGCGATTTATTGACGATCTTTCCGGAACGATCCAGGTGAGTATGCACAATCTTCTACTGACCGGAAAGGAAGGCGTTTTAATGGGCGCTCGCATTGAAGCTATCTTTTTTGATGTTGGTAACACACTTCGAATTTTGACGGAGAATGAAAGCCATCAATTTAAGGCAAAACAAAAGATAGCTGAAATACTTGCCATACAAGAGGATCCGGTATTATTTTGCAAGAAACTGGATCTGCGATACAAAGAATATCGAAAGTGGGCTTTTGAACAGCTTACTGAAGCTTCAGAAGAAGAGCTCTGGAAACGCTGGCTCGCTCCAGAACGTTCACAAATCCTGAATGTAGCCAATGCAGTTGAACTAACCTATCAATACCGCCAGTCAATGGGTCTGAGGGTGATGGTTCCAGCCGGGAAAGAAGTGGTAATTGAGTTGCATAAGCGCGGTTACATACTCGGTCTGATCAGCAACGTGATCACCTCTCAGGAAATTCCGAATTGGCTGGAAGAGGACGGATTAGCCACCTATTTCAAAGCAGTGGCATTGTCATCTGTATCCGGTATTCGTAAACCTGATCCCAGACTGTACCTGATTGCGGCCGAACAAGCCGGTGTGGAACCCAAAAATTGTGTCTATATTGGTGACAATTTGAATAGGGATGTGAGTGGAACACGCCAAGCAGGTTTTGGCATGGTTATTATTGTCGAGGATAAACGCGAGCAGGCGGTTGGTGCTATTACTGCTCAAAACAAGCCGGATATGTTGATTGCTGAATTCGCACAGCTCTTGGATATTTTCCCACAATTTCCTCAGGTAAATATCATTAATTAAGAAGGGATCACGAATGGTGATAACAGAAAAAGGAATCGGCGGGCAAGAATTGGCTAAGGCTGTTCAGGCAGCTTATCAGCTTGGTGAGAGTGATTACAGTCTGAATCCATTAGTGTATTCTCCTGATGGCGGCGAAGCGCAGGGACGCATACAGAAAGGCGATAGCGTAATATTTTGTTGCCGTAGGGGAGAACGAGAAATCGAATTGACAGAGGCATTTACTGATAGTTCCTTTAACCAATTTAATCGTTTCTATTTGCAAGATCTAAATTTTGTTATTTTGACCCTTTATCATGAGAAATTTAAGGATTTGCCAGTGGCCTTTGCCCCTTTAAAAGTCAATGCCACCCTGGCAGAAATTATTTCCAAGGCGGGTATGAAGCAGTTACATTGCGCGGAATCTGAGAAATTTGCCCACGTGACTTTCTTTTTTAATGGCGGCAATAACAATTCCTTTGCTGGTGAAGTTGATGAACGGCTGCCATCTCCCAGAGGAATACCTTTTGAGCAAGTCCCCGAGTTGAATCTGGAAGCCGTGACGGAAAAGGTCAACGAAGGCATCCGGAAGGGATTTGATTTCATTGTAACTAATTTTGCGAATGGAGATGTAATTGGGCATACAACCAACAAAGCCGCAAAAATTGCCTGTGCTGCATATGTAGATCATGGTTTGGGAAAGGTGTTGGAAACAGCACTAATGAATGATTATGTCGTTTTGGTCACTGCGGATCATGGTAATCTTGAAGTGTTGTATTCTGATGATGGTCAAGCACATGTCGCCCATACGACCAATACCGTTCCTTTGTTTCTTCTGGATGCCCTCGATGAAAGCTCGTTGGATGCCCTTGAAGGCAAATTGGCGGATATCGCTCCGACCATACTCTCTCTATTAGGTCTGAAAACCCCGCCTGAGATGACCGGTAGGATGATGATTCACTCCAAAGGCCAGGCGCATGCCCGCAAAGTTTTGCTGATTATTCTGGATGGTTGGGGGAATGGGAGCCAGGATGAAACAAACCCAATATTTCTGGCCAAAACGCCAATCTGGGACAATCTCAATAACGAGCATGTAGCAGCTGTCATGCATGCATCCGGCCAGGCTGTCGGGTTAAAAGCCGGAAAAGCCGGAAATTCAGAAGCCGGTCACATGAATATTGGGGCTGGTCGGGTAGTGTTGCAGGACGATGTTCGCCTCGATCTCGCAATGCAAGATGGATCATTTTTCACCAATCAAGTGATTCTGGATTCATTTGCACACGTGCAGAAAAACCACTCCCACCTACACTTGATTGCCTTATTAACTGAAAAGAGTTCGCACGGTTCAATAGATTATCCACTTGCCATTCTGAAAATGGCAAAACTTGCAGGTATTGGAGAGGTTTTCGTCCATATTATTTTTGATGGCCGCAGCACCCAACCTGGTAGTGCCCCTCAATTATTGTTGAAATTTGAGGATGCCATCCGTGAAATCGGGATTGGCAAAATTGTGAGCGGGTTTGGACGTGGTCTGGCGTTGGATCGTGACGGAAATTATGCCAAGATTGAAAAAGTATACAATGCATTGGTGAGCGGCCAGGGGAGACAGTATGGCGGTATCTATGAATGATGAGTTGAACCTGGAGAATAAGAAGCGCTTCGAAAGAGAACTGTTTTCAGTTATGCAAAAAGTAAATCCAGCTGTGGGCGAGCTGGCATTCTACGAATTTGTTTACGGATTGAATAATCTTACACCGGTTGATAGCTGGAATTCAATTGTGCCGGAAAGCCCTGGGGAGCTTGAAAAAAAGATTCGCTCGTTAGAATTTTTCAGAAATGTTCAATCGAAACCAATTGAAAATGACAAAATTGTGCTGGATGCGAGTGTTGCTCACCTGACTCGTATGTTATTCGTGGGTCTGGTGCTTGGAAAATACGAACCGGTTTGGGTTCAAAATCTTTTCACCTTTGATGTGCGTGGTTTTTTCTTTTTAGTGCGAACAGAATATTTTCCAAGAGAAGTGAAGGATCATTTTGGGTCGGTACCTTATAAAAGCTTTGAGAAAGGGCAGGCTGCTCTCGCCAATAAATTTGAAATTGGATATAGAGATTATCAGCTTGCCAATCGTGAAATTGATTCAGCCTTTATGCAATTTATTCACGCTTTAATCGCAGAGAAAGGAACACCGATTTTGTTGACGGTGGCTGGTCCAACTGCGGCCGGAAAGACTGAGATTGTCGGGCGTCTGAGTGAGTCGCTGATCAACGTCGGGTTGACAGTTACTTCACTTGAAATGGATAATTTTGGCAAGGACCGTGAATACAGGGATACCAGACCAGCCGGAAGAGAAACTGTCCATTTTGATTTGTTCTTGCAAGCAATAAAATCCTTATTGAAGAAAGAAAAAACTGAGATTCCCCGTTACGATTTTTATACCTCCATTTCCAGTCATGATCAGGAGAGCAATTTACGCGCTGGGAAATCACCAATTTGGGTTGAGCCGGCCGATATTATTTTTCTGGAAGGTAATTTTCCATTTCACATCGCAGACCTGGCGCCTTATCTGGGAATAAAGATTGTTTACCTGGCAGACGACGATGTGCGCTTGCGCCGAAAATGGAAGCGGGATATTGATTACCGTAAGAAGTATGACCCAATCAATTTAATGAATCGTTTTTTCAAAACCCAATTCATCCGCTCACAGGAGATATATTTACCCTTGATGAAGGTTTGCGATGTAGTTGTCGATACCAGCGCTGCCAACCTGTGGGTGGTGCCGGAATTACAGGTTTATTTTAAAGTTAATAGTTGAGGAAAGCATCACTCGGAGAGGATTTAAAATGAATGATGAACTGCTTCAAAAATTGATCCAAGCCGGAAATTCAAAAATTGTCATGATTATTATGGACGGTTTGGGTGGCTTGGCGCGTGAAGTTGGCGGTAAAACTGAATTGGAAAGTGCCCACCGCCCAAATTTAAACAAACTCGCGCAAGATTCTGCCTTGGGATTGACCATTCCAATTGAACCAGGTGTAACCACTGGCAGCGGTCCCGGTCATCTGGCGTTTTTTGGTTATGACCCGCTGGAATATGAAATCGGCAGGGGCGCATTGGAAGCGTTGGGGGTTGATTTTGACTTACACCCTGATGACATTGCCGCTCGTGGAAATTTCTGCACGATTGGCACAGGTGGTAACTTGATTGATCGACGTGCCGGGCGTTTGCCTAATGAAGAGAGCATCGGTTTGATTGAGCAACTGCGCACAATAAAAGTGGATGGTGTTGAGTTTTTCATTGAACCGATAAAAGAACATCGTTTTGCTTATGTTATCCGCGGACTGAACCTGGGAGCAGCCTTGGAAGATAGTGATCCGCTTATAAATGGAGCAGCGCCACTGGCTGTTCAGGGTCGCGACGATAGATCAAACCTGACAGCTGAAAAAATCAATCTCTTCATAATGCAGGCTAAAGAAAAGCTATCCAAGCGTTCGTCCGCCAATATGATTCTGCTGCGTGGGTTTGCAAAATTACCAACTTTACCGTCCTACCGGCAGAGATTCAAATTGAAAGCTGCCGCGATAGCAATCAATGGCATGTACAAAGGCGTATCACGCCTGCTTGGTATGGATATTCTTGAAGTCCCCGGCCAACTGCTGGCGGATCAATTCGAAGTTCTTGAAAAGAACTGGGAAAATTATGACTTTTTTTATTTGCATTTTAAACGTTCCGATACGTGTGGTGAAAATGGCGATTTTGAAGGTAAGGTTGCAGCAATTGAAGAAATGGATTCCTTTATTCCGCGACTGATGGCTTTAAATCCAGATGTGGTTATTGTCGGCGGCGATCACTCGACCCCAGCGATATTAAAAAGTCACAGCTGGCATCCGGTTCCTTTGTTGCTATATTCAGAACGGGTGCGATCCGACAATATCAAAGAATTTGGCGAAAGAGCTTGTTCACAAGGCAGTCTGGGGTTGTTAAAGGCAACAGAAGTCATGCCGCTCGCATTGGCAAATGCCGGCCGGCTGGCAAAATATGGTGCATAAGGTGAAATACCGTATCACGCTATCAAGAAGCAGCGCCCGACACCTTTTATTAAGCCATTTCCAAAAACAACTATCCGCATATATATGAGGAAAATCCATGCCAAATAAAATGACTAATGAAATGGATCAACTGAAATTCTCAAACATCCTTTTTGAAAAAATGAAAATGATTAACTCAGGTTTTTCTGATGTTGAGTTTTATGAGTTCCGATATGCTCTGGAAAATTTTCTTTTATATCTAAATAACAAGTTTCCCGAAACTGAGCCACTATCCGTTATTGAGAAAAGAATCAATAGCCCACAATTCTTTGAAAGCATCAAAACGAGCGAAAACCAGAATGGAAAAATTGTCTTTGATGCCAAAATTATTGATTTAACCGCTCAATTATTTTCCGGATTGGTAGCCGGTCTCTATCCAATAGAATGGGTCAAAACACATTTTTACTTTGATATTCGTGGTTTCTATTTTCTGGTGCGCACTCGTTATTTTGATGAAGCGATCATTCGACACTTAAATGGCAAGCCGTTTTGTTCATTTTTCCCCGCCCAGAACAAATTAGAAACTGCTCAAGCAATTGGATACAAAGATTTCTGCGAAGCCAACCGTGAGATCGATGAATGCTTCCTCCAAATTGTTTCCAGACTGATTGATCAGGAACAAACTCCGGTTGTATTAGCGCTGGCGGGGGCAACTGCAGCAGGGAAAACTGAGATTGTTGAGCGCATGACAAGCCATTTTGAGGCGAAAGGTAAAAAGGTCACTATGCTTGAGCTGGACAATTTTCTTATAGACCGGCAGTATCGTGAGGCTAACGGTATTGATTCTTTGGGTAAGGAAGCTCTCCATTTTGAATTGTTTGCTCATTGCTTTCAGGATCTGTTGCAATACCGTCAAACTTGGGTTCCGATTTATGATTTTATCAAAGCCACATCCTCACATGGCTTAAATGGAAATCTGAAACCTGGCGCAGAGGCTCTGTGTGTTCCTTCTGGAGACATAATTTTTATCGAAGGGAATTCCCCATTTCTTCTGCCTGAAATTGCCAGAAAGATCGCCATAAAGGTCGTTTACCTCACAGATGATCCCGTCCGGATCAAGCGCAAATGGCGCCGGGATATGGACCTGCGGAAGAAGTACGATTTGAACTATTTCCGTAACCGCTTTTTTAAAGATCAGTTTTTAATGGCACAGCATGTTTTTATCCCGCAAATGTCAGCTTGTGATCTCGTGGTTGATACAACCGCTGCCTGTATTTGGGCAAGTGCTGAGGTATGGCAAAGATTACCAGATTTTGAGCACATTTTTTCTTGAAGTGATTGACTCTATTTTGAACCAATTATGAAAGGGCACTTGCAATTAAATTAAAAATGTCGTAGTATATTCAAATGAAAGAAATATTGCATAAATATTTTTTTTGAATGAAACCCGTATGACCCAACCCCAGAGGAAAAATGAAAAAAGATAATTTATCTGGAAGCGATTTTAGCCAGATTATTAGCGAGCATTTTAGTGATCTCACCAAAAGTGAGAAACGCATCGCTAACTATTTGCGCAAAAACCAAGAAGCATCAGCATTTATAGCCGCCAGTGAATTGGCAGATCGACTGGGACTCAGTGAGGCAACCGTAGTACGCTTTGCCCGTACAATAGGCTTCCCCAGTTACCCGGCCATGCGCACGTTGCTGCAAGAAAATTTCCGCCAACGTGTTACTCATTCTTCCCGTTTACGGAGCAAGCTTGATGAATTGCGTGAAGAGGGTGATATTTTTGAGCAGTTGACAGTCTCTGAGATCGATTACCTCACTCAGGCTCTACAAACGGTTGAGCGAAAGGAAATTCAGCGGGCTGTTGACCTTTTTATTAAAAGCGAACATATTTTTGTATATGGCAGCGGACCTTCCATAACATTGGTTGAGCTCCTCAATCTACGTCTGACCCGTTATGGGAAACGGGTAATTCCACTCACAACCGTTGGCCGTGAAGTTTTAGAACCATTACTGTTGATGGGAAAAGAGGATGTTCTATTTGCAATTGGCTTCTTTGATGTTCATCCAGCCCTTGAAATCATTTTGGATCATGCCGCAGAAGTTGGCTGCCCGGTAATTTTGTTGACGGATACTCTGGGTGCCATTATTGGCAATAAGGCAGATGTCATCCTTTCAGCAAAAAGAGGCCCTGTATCCGCCTTCCATTCTCTTGTCGTTCCAATGACCATCATCAATACTTTGCTTCTTTCCATGGCTAATAATGAAGAATTGACGGTCGTAAAAAGCCTGGATGAATTGGACCAATTAAGGCGGCGTCTCAGTGAATATCAGCAATCATAGGGCAAAGGAGAATCATCGTGCAAAATTCGAATGAGTCCGCATTTCCCAGGACCTCTGGTTTGATGCCAACCTTGAGAAGGTTCTTGCGGTGGCTTTCGACACCTCATGTATTTCTATCAATTATCATGCTGCTGATCATGTTCTATATGGTTATTATTCCGCTCTACCGCATGATCATGACAACCATTACCGTCCAGGATAGCGATCTGCGCGTGTTGAAGGATATGGAGGTAGGAGATTTTACCTGGTACCACTGGGTGCGAATGTTAACCAGTCAGATCGCAAAGATTATGACGTATGAACCATTGATGCATTCGCTCACGATCTCTTTGGGTGCAACTGTACTTGCTTTGACAATCGGCGGATTGATGGCATGGATGGTAGTTCGCACAGACGTACCCGGAAAAGGAATCATCAATATTCTGGCGACGGTGCCATATATCATGCCATCCTGGACAATTGCAATGGCCTGGACGGTTCTGTTTAAGAATCAAAAGTCTGGAGGTACACCCGGCCTGCTCGAATTTGTCACCGGCGCTGCAACGCCGGATTGGCTGGCGTATGGGCCTTTACCAATTATTGTCAGCAGTGGCCTGCATTATTACACCTTTTTTTTCCTGTTTGTTTCTGCGGCCCTGCTTTCAATTGACTCGTCACTCGAAGAAGCAGGCGAGTTGATGGGAGCCGGCCGCTGGCGGGTGATGCGCAAAATTACGTTTCCATTGGTGATTCCGGCAATTGCATCCGGCTTTATTATGACTTTTTCCAAAACCATGGGCACTTTCGGAGGACCAAACGTCCTGGGTGTGCCGGTACAGTATTATACGCTCTCCACCATGCTGCGCTCTAACACCAGTATTGGTAACTACGGTGATGGCTTTGTATTGGCCATTGTCTTGATCATGTTCGCAATGGTCACAATTCTGATCAATCAAAAATTGGTGGGTACCAGAAAGAGCTATGAAACTATCGGGGGACGCGGTTTTATGGCTCAAAAAGTCAAGCTGCGTAATTATAAAGTATTGTTCACTGTGGTCGTAATCATTTTTGAGTTTATCATTGCAGTTTTGCCGCTGACACTGTTGATTTATAGCACCCTGATGTTGCGCAGCGGAAATTACAGCTTAAGTAACTTGACTTTAGCCCACTGGATTGGGCGAGGTGATTTGTCGATCAATAGCGGTGAGCCAGGTGTTTTGCTCAATCCGCGCATCTGGCGTGGAGCCTGGAATTCCATTCGTCTTTCATTATTTACAGCATTTTTTACTGCCTTTTTTGGCATCATTCTGGGGTATAGCATTGTTAAAGGGCGGGGTACCCGTTTATCGAAACTGGTGGAGCAGATGTCCTTTATTCCCTATGTTATTCCCGGGATTGCTTTTGGTGCCGTTTACATTTCCATGTTTACTAAGCCAGTAGGCCCTATCCCGGCTTTATATGGGACCTTTGCCTTACTGGTTGTGGTATCAGTCGCTAAACATATCCCCTATTCGGCCCGTTCGGGTGTCTCTGCCATGTTGCAAGTAGGTAAAGAACTGGAAGAAGCGGCTGCTCTGGCCGGGGCATCACCCTGGCAGCGCTTTTTGCGTATCATTTTTCCTTTGACCAGTACCGGGTTCGTATCAGGCTTTTTATTGACATTCATTACTACCATGCGTGAATTGTCGTTGATTATCTTGCTGGTGACCCCAACGACAGCGGTATTGGCCAGTATGACCATGCGTTATATTGAAAATGGAAATGAACAACAGGCAGATGCTGTCATCATACTGTTGATTGCAATTGTCTTGTTAGGAAATTTTCTCATCAGCCGCTTCCGGGGTGGCAGTCTGAAAAAGGGTTTGGGAATTTAAAAAAAGGAATTGAGGACGCTTAATAATGGATACTCCTATCATCATCAATAATCTGACCAAGAAATTCGGAGACGTAATTGCAGTTAACGATGTCAGCCTGACAATTGAGCCACGCTCCTTTCTAACTCTGCTAGGACCTTCCGGTTGTGGAAAGACTACGCTGTTACGCTGTATTGCCGGTCTTGAAGACCCCAATGATGGTGAAATTTATGTAGGCGACAAGTTGATTTATTCCCGAAAGAAAGGGGTTTCCTTACCACCAGGGCAACGCGATCTGGGACTTGTTTTTCAGAATTATGCTTTATGGCCGCATATGAATGTTTATAAAAATATGACCTTTGCTCTTGAGATCCAGAAAATGTCAAAAGAGGATATGGACGTTCGCGTTAAGCAATCGCTGGCCGAAGTAAAAATGAGCGGTTATGAAGACCGCTATCCGCGCGAGATGAGCGGCGGCCAACAGCAGCGAATTGCTCTTGCTCGTATGTTGGCTTACAGCCCGCGCGTTTTTCTCATGGATGAACCACTTTCAAACCTAGACGCTCGTCTGCGGATGGACATGCGTACAGAAATTAAACGGTTGCATCATGTCTCGGGTGCTACCACTGTTTATGTTACCCATGACCAGGTGGAAGCGATGACTATGTCCACCAATATCGCCATCATGCGGGAAGGCGTAATCCAACAGATGGCATCTCCGGATATTATTTACCATTTTCCCGCCAATTTGTTTATTGCTGATTTTATTGGAAATCCCAAAGTTAATTTATTATCCGGATATATCGCAGGTAAAGACTCGGTGCGTGTGAATAACATGACCATTCCAGTATCAACGTACAACCATTCCGGTGATGTCGTACTTGGCATTCGCCCGGAAGATATTGAAATCAGTATTGAGCCTGTTGAGGGGGCCATTGAATTTCAGGCTTATTCAGTCATGCCCTCCGGCGCCGAGTCGACCATTATTGCACGCAAGGGAGAAACCGAGGTGACAATTCGAGAGATGGGTGTCAGCAAAATCCAAATGGATCAACCCATTTGGCTGACTTTCCACCAGGATTGCACTAATTTGTACGATAGTGTCAGCGGCAATTTAATTACCAATTAATTATTTTATTGAAGAAGTATCAGGTGAATTTTTACAAATAAGGAGGCATAAGGAAATCAATTATGGCGTTTAATGGGAAGGGTTTCATGTTTACCCACATATCGATATTATTTGAGGAGAAAGTTAAATGAAAAAGATTTTGAGATTTGCCACATTGATTATTTTGGTGAGTATGCTCGCAGCCTGTGCCCAAACAACGCCGGCTCCTGTTGCCACCAATGTCCCTGATTCATCAAACCCACCGCCAGCGACCGAAGTACCTGCGACCGCTGTTCCAGCTACTGTAGTACCGATGTCACCACAGGAAGAATGGTTGAAAGCAAACCAGTTGGGTTCATATTATAGTGATGTTCAGGATTGGGCTGCGATCGAAGCCGCAGCGAAAGCTGAAGGCAAGTTATTGGTGTATGCCAATACCTCCAAAGTAGAGAAGGCCGCTGCAGCTTTTATGGAAATGTATCCCGGCATCGAAGTGCAGGCTTTTGATCTGGGTGGCGATGATGTGTTGTTGAAAACTCTGGAGGAACAGAAAGCCGGAGCTTATACTGGAGATGTCTGGTTTAGCAGCGGTGGCGCTGAGTTGGTTGGAACTGTATTGCCCAAGAATTATGTTTGGCGTTTTGTGCCCGATAGCACTGCTGCAGTTACCCCTGAGCAATATACCAACCCTCTCTTAATGAGCCGCTTTGGTACCTCTGTGTTCGCTTATAACTCTGAATTAAACGATACCTGCCCCATTTCAAATATCTGGGAATTAACCCAGCCGGAATGGAAAGGTCGCTTTTTTATGGAGGATCCTATCAATGACGCCTCCACACTTAGTAAAATGATTACCATCGCTTTCCACGCTGATGAAGTCAAACAAGCGTATGTTGATTTGTATGGTTCTGATCCAGTCTTGGATGCCGATACACCTGATGCCGGATGGTTATGGCTGAAGCGCTTTGCGCAAAATGACCCAATCCCTGAACCCGGTGGCGATGATGTTGATTCAGCATTTGCTACCCCTGGTATGACCGAAAGTTACATGGCCTTCACCTCTTACTCTAACATGTCGGATGTAAAAGAAGGTTTGTTGGCATTTGAACCTTGCTGGGGTTTGCAACCCAAAGTGGGTGTACAAAGCCAGAGCTATGTTGGTATTCTGAACCAGGCACCGCATCCCAATGCTGCCAAATTGTGGGTCAAATATATTACCAGCCCCGAAGGCCGTAAACCGTGGGCGAAATTTGGGACTTACTTCCCGGATTCAACCTATGAAGTTCCCGAAGGTCAAAAGACTCTCGATGATATTTTCTCAATGACCTGGTTTATTGCTGAGCAGTACGCTTATGACAATATGATCACAGCACGAGATTTCTATCTTTTGAACCTTGGAAAATAGCTAAAATCACTACACAACAATGATTTTTGCAGGGCACGAGACTAAAATCGTGCCCTGCAATTCAAACAGAGATATTTTCATCTCCATTCGGTAAGATTTGGTTATTAAGTAGATTTAGGGATTAAAAAAAGAAATTACTCAGGAGTGAGTGTGTGACAATAAAAGCTGTATTTTTCGATATGGGTGGAACTTTAGAGACATATGAATTCACACCTGAATTGCGACTGGCTGCAACCCCCGGCCTTAATAAATTATTGATAAACGCAGAAATCAATTTAGAGTTAACGACCAAAGAATTATACAATTTGATTCGAGAGGGCATTGGCCGTTACCATGACCTATCTTTGCGGACTCATGAAGAGTATCCGGCCGTGAGGGTGTGGTCCGAGTTTGTTTTTAACGAATATTCTATTCTAATTGAGAAACTGGAGCCTATTGCTGAAGAATTAATGGTTTATCTAGAGACTAATTTTTATCGGCGAAAAATGCGACCAGAGGTGCCTGCAATGTTGCGGCAATTGAAAAGCCTTGGCATGAAAATTGGTCTGATCAGCAATATTAATAGCATTTCCCAGGTACCCGATTCGCTTAAAAAATATCAAATTGATCAATACTTTGAACCCGTTGTATTATCCAGCACATTCCATTTTCGCAAACCGGACCCTTCCATTTTTTATCATGCTGCCCGATTGGCAGGTGTTGCAACCAGCGAATGTGCTTTTGTCGGGGACCGAATAGAGCGTGATATCAAAGGCGCTTACCAGGCTGGATATGGATTAACCATTCAGATTGAACATCTATTTGAACACGGCGAAGATGATAGTGGTCCTGCCCCGAATGCAAAAATTACGTCCATGCGCGAACTTGTTCCCATAATTCAAGAATTCAACTTTGCCAATTCACAACTGGGTAATCGCGCAATTCGAGCCTTCCTTTTCGATGCAGGTGATGTACTATATTTTCGACCACACCGGTTCGAAATGTTTGGCGCATTTTTAGAGCGCCAGGGAATTGTGCCTGAGCGCAATGTGCAAGATGGTATTCGTCGAATTAAAAACGAAGCCTTCGAGGGGAAATTGGATCGGTTACAATATTTAAAAGCTTTTGTGAATCTTTATGGCATCAAAGGACAGGAAAATGTGCAAGAAGGCATGCAGATATTGGAACAAGAAGATAACCGTGTGGTATTCTTCCCGGGGGTGAGTGAGACCTTGCATGCGCTCAAGGATCTTGGCTATTATCTCGGCATTATCACAGATACGGCTGTTCCAGTGGCTCAAAAATTAAGCTGGTTTCGTAACGCCGGCTTTGGTGAAGTTTTTGATTGTTTTATTTCATCAAAAGAGTTGGGGCTGCAAAAACCAGACCCTGATATTTACATGGCGGCCATAAATCAACTGGGGATTTCTCCGCACCAATCCGTCTTTGTCGGTCATGATGCAGACGAGCTTGATGGAGCACGAGCGGTTGGCATGCACACTGTTTCATTTAATAATCAAGAACCTGTAAATGCCGATATTATTATTTCAAATTTCGTAGATCTATTACACATAGAATTAATCCGCGAAAAGAAAGAAACCTACCTACAATAATATGAAACATGACATTGATGTAATTTTATTTGACGTCGGCGGCACCTTGCGTGGCGCGTGGCGTCAAGAAGAGGAAAAGGCCATGCAGGCGCTGGGGGAGATAAACCGCCTGATGAATTTGAATATGCCTGAAAATGAGCTCTTTCGTTTACTGAAGAAGGGGTCGAAAGGCTATAGTGCCTGGGCACAAGAAACGCATATGGAATTAGACGAGGAGCAACTATGGTCGCGCTGGATGTTGCCCGATCATCCTGAGCAGTTGGTGCGTTCTCTGGCTATGCAATTAAATGCCTGTTGGCGACAAATCATCGCAAATCGGGAGATCTTCCCGGAGACTCAAGAAATCCTGATGACACTTTTTCGAAGAGGATATCGTTTGGGTATCGTAAGCAACACAACCACTAGTGTCGAGGTTCCTGAATTTTTGAGAAGGCTTAAGCTGACCGGCATGCTGGAATGTGTGATTCTATCCTGCCAGTATGGCAGACGGAAACCTGATCCGGACATCCTACTGGAAGCCACCCGGCGGATGGGTGTGGATCCCTTACAGTGTGCCTATATTGGTGACCGGTTGGACCGGGATGTTGTGGCTGCCCGGGCCGCTGGATTCAGGCAGATTATTATTTTGGATGGCGATAGAAAAAATAATGATGAAAACCTGGTTTCTGATCCGGCGCAACCAGATTTGTACATCAGCAATCTGTTGGATTTGAAAAAAATATTCCCAATGAAAGATGCGTTACCGGTACCAATTAATAAATATCCACTTTCTATATCCACCATGTGGGCAATTGATAATTTTCCGCACCTCACTGATTTTCTGCAGGCATCAAAACGGATCGGTTTTGAAGGAGTGGAATTAAATCATCAGATTAATTCAGATATGTTACAGGGAACCAATTTAAAAGATGGTTTTATCGCCAGCATTCATGAACCTTGTCCGGCTGATATTTCTGCCAATGATCTTAAAAAAAGAGATTGGCTCATCTCATCAATTGATGAGGAAAAACGACAAAAAGGTGTCGATTCGATAAAGCGTTCCGTTTTCCTGGCCAATAAAATCGGCGTGAAAAATATTGTGGTGCATTGTGGGCAAATTGTGATGGATCTTGGTTTGGAAGTCCAGTTGCGGGCGTTGTATGAGAAAGAAGGTGCTGCTGGAGAATCATATCAAATACTGAAGCAACATTATGAAACGGAGAGAGAGAGATTAGCCAGAGCCCATATGGATTCCTTGAAAAAAAGCATCCAGGAACTGCTGCAAGTAGCGGCACCACTGGGGATACGTTTGGCACTCGAAAACCGCTATCATTACTTTGATCTTCCGCTCGTTGATGAGATGGAAGAGTTGTTAGCTCTTGCTGGTCAGGATCAGCTGGGCTTTATTTATGATGTTGGGCATGCCCAGACACTTGATCGTCTGGGTTTTGTTCCTCACGAGGAGTGGCTGCGCAGATTCTCCGATCGTATGGTGGAAATTCACATTCACGATGTTAAGGGAATTATTGACCATTATGCGCCGGGCCTGGGTGAAGTCGATTTTGATATGATCCGCCCGTATTTACCGGCGGGAATCATCCGCACTGTGGAAATACATCCACGAAATACCCCTGAGGAACTCAGGCAGGGTATCAATTTTTTGGAAATAAAAGGGATTATCTAACTTAGTCAGGGAAAGTGAAAAATGGTTTCCATATTTAAGAAACGAAAAAATAAATTTCTCAAACTAATTTCACAGCAAGCTGCTTTCACATTAGAAGGTTTGGAAGCATTAAAAAAGTATTTTGCCAGCAATGATACGACCTATGCAGATTTGGTCACGAAAAAAGAAAAAGAAGCCGATGAAGCCAGGCGAATACTGATCGATGAATTAAACCGTACTTTTGTGACTCCATTTGATCGCGAAGATATTTTTCATCTCTCACGGGCAATTGATGATGTCCTTGATTATGCTTACAGCACGGTAGCGGAAATGGTAATATTCAAACTCGAACCGACACCCTATTTACTCCGAATGGGGAGCCTCTTGAGGGATAGCGCTTTTGAACTCTATCAAGCCGTAGAACGCTTGGGTGATCATCCCAATGTTGCTGGTGAACACGCACAACGTGCGAAAGCGCTTGAGAATCGCATCGAGGAAGTCTATCGTGAGGCATTGGCAGATTTGTTTAATAATGTGACCGGAATGGATCAAATGATTCTTGTGTTTAAGTTGCGTGAGGTTTACCGGCACCTCAGCAATGCATCGGACCGTGGTGATGAAGCTGCAAATGTAATCGCAAATATCGTTGTGAAAATGACATAGAGGGATCGAATGTCTGTAACAATCGTTATCATTATCGTTCTGGCATTGGGTTTTGATTTCTTAAATGGAATCCAGGATTCAAGCAATATCGTTGCAACCATGATCTCTTCCCGGGCGTTACCGCCACGGGTGGCCTTGATTATGACCGCCGCCGCAGAATTTACCGGGCCATTTATATTTGGCGTCGCAGTTGCCAATACGATCGGTAATGAAATTGTTTTGCCGCACACCATTCATAACAATGTCTTGCTTGCCGCTCTTTGCAGTGCAATTCTCTGGAATATTTTCTCCTGGAAATTTGGCTTCCCAAGCAGCTCTTCGCATGGCTTAATCGGCGGCTTTATTGGTGCAGTTCTGATTGGCGCAGGTTGGCAAGCGATTCAGCTTAAAGGTTTAGAAAAAGTTTTAATTGCGTTATTTACTTCGCCTATCATTGGTTTTTTTATGGGTTATCTCATTTTGCGGTTAAGTCTTATTTTTAGTTGGAACGCTTCGCCGAAAGTAAATAAATTTTTCAAGCGCAGTCAAATCATTACCTCATTGGCGCTCGGGCTAAGTCACGGAACCAATGACGCCCAAAAGACGATGGGTGTGATTACTCTGGCTTTGGTTATTGGTGGGTATATTCCTTCTTTTGATGTACCCACGTGGGTGATTTTTCTTTGTTCACTCATGATTGCTCTGGGTACTTCATTTGGAAACTGGAAATTAATCCGAAAATTAGGAAGCAAGTTTTATAAAGTTCGCCCGGTGGATGCTTTTTCATCCCAATTAGCCTCTGCCATTGTGATCTTAAGTGCGTCCTTAGTGGGTGGCCCAATCAGTACAACCCAGGTTGTCAGTTCATCGATTATGGGCGTTGGGGCGGCCGAACGTGTCAATAAAGTGCGTTGGCATGTAGCGAGCGAAATCGGTACAGCCTGGTTAATGACAATTCCGGCTACTGCCACGCTTGCGGCAGGTATTTACTGGCTTTTGGAGCGTTTTATTAATCCCGGAATTTAATTCCGTTTTAAAAACTTATTAAACCAAGAGGAACAATGCAGAAACACTCATATGACATCCTGTGTATTGGGAATTACACCAAAGATAAAATCATCACCCCAGACATGACCAAATATGTGGACGGTGGTGCAATCAATTATGCTGCCCATGCCATCAAACGACTTGGGTTTGAGGTAGCCGTTCTAACCAGGTTGGCAGAGGAAGATCAAGGAGTGGTTAATGATCTGGAAGAAGGGGGGATCGATTGTTATGTAGATTACTCGCCTTTTTCAACCACCATGATACTGGATTACCCGACCAGCAACCCGGATATTCGCACATTGACGGTGAATTCGATCGCCTCTCCCATTTCCGTCGATCAAGTGGATGGCTTGCAAGCAAAGGCAGCCGTGATTGGCCCCAGCATTCGAGGGGAAGTGGGGCTGGATGTGATCAAGCTTCTGCGGGAAAAAAATATTCGGGTAGCTGCCGATATGCAAGGCTATGTGCGGGTCCATCGCGAAGGCAGTTTAATCTACGAGCCATGGCCGGAAATGGCTGAAACCCTTCAAAATCTGGATGTGGTCAAAACAGATGCCGTAGAAGCAGAATTCTTAACCGGCGAATCTGATATGTATAAAGCGGCTGCCACTTTATCTGCGCTGGGACCCCGTGAAATTGTTTTGACGCATAAGGATGGGGTACTGGTACTGGCAGATGGCAAATTTTACGAAAATAAATTCTTCACAAATCACCTGATCGGCCGCAGTGGGCGTGGTGATACCTGCATCGGTAGTTATATGGCGTTTCGGACAAGAACAAACCCCCGTTCTGCCGCAACCTGGGCTGCAGCCGTGACCAGTATGAAGATGGAAAAACTGGGGCCATTTGACCGTAATTTGTCGGAAGTGAGACCATTTATTGCCGAGCACTATCCCGATGCAGAACTGTGAATCACGAAAATCTCAAATTGACAATTTCCGCGAAAATATTGTAGAAAATTACCGGCAGATATGGGCAAATATGATTGCGGATTGGTCTTCTGATGACCCCCGTAGCCTGGGTTGGCTGATGTACTCTGCAAATTATCTCTTTCGCACCAACAAGATCTATTGGGCGGTTGACCCGTTCTTACTTTCCACACGTATCGCGGCACCTTTCTGGGAACAACAAATTTCGGACCTCAGTAAGCTGGATTTTGTCTTGTTAACGCATCGACACAACGATCACTTTGATCGCGGGCTTATTCATGCCCTGAGAGATTTTCCCATCCAATGGGTCGTGCCGCAGGAAATGCGCTCCGATGTGTTGGAACTGATAAATGATCCCAAAAAAATTGTTGTAGCGACTCACGGGAAATTGCTCACCTGTTCCGGCATGAATATTATGCCATTCAACAGCCTGCATTTCGATGACAGCCGTGAGACGAAAATACATGGCGTCCCTGAAACCGGCTATCTGGTGCAATTTCAAGAAAAAAAGTGGCTCTTTCCCGGGGATATTCGCAACTACCGGGCTGAACTGCTGCCGGAATTTGGGCCGGTTGATTTGCTCTTTGCCCATTTATGGCTGGGACGCAAAAGCGGGCAAGCGGACCCGCCACCGCTATTGGAGCAATTTTGCGAATTTTGTCTGGCGCTGCAACCAGCACAAATTGTCATTAGCCATCTTTATGAGGCAGGAAGAAAACCAGACAGCCTTTGGGATCTTTCCCATTTTGAAAAGGTGAAAAGAAGTTTGGAAAAACTCTCACCGAATTTACCAATCAGTGCCGCTCTCATTGGTCAAAAAATCCAAATTTGAACTGTGCTTCCCGCTGCTTGTGATATAGTTAACCTGCGGGAGATTGAACTTTATGGCGGTTGAACAAACTTCATTGCATCGATTATCCATTCCGCAAACTCAAACCTCTTTGGTGAAACTTCTTTGGCGGGTTTATGGTTATTTGCGCCCGTATTGGAAGCATATTCTAAAATCCTATTTGTCACTGTTGGGTATCCTGGCGATCAGCGCGTTTACCCCGCAGTTTATTGGCTGGATTATCGATCATGGTATTGTTGCCAACCAGACCAGGATTCTCAGCTGGTCAGTCCTGGGCTTGCTGGGCTTGATCGCTCTCAAAGGTGTGCTTAACTATTTTCAGGGAAACTATAGTGAGATTGCCTCACAAAATGTAGCCTTTGATCTGCGCAATCTCATCCAAAAAAAGCTGACTCTGCTTTCTTTCTCTTTTCATGATCAGGCTGAGACGGGAGAATTACTCTCGCGAGCTGTTCAGGATGTGGAAAGGCTGCGCTTCCTGACCGGACGGGCAACTTTGCGAATCTTGGATGGGAGTTTACTACTGATCACCAGCGCAATCATCATGCTGGTGATCGATTATAAGCTGGCATTAATTGTATTGCTGACGATGCCATTGCTGGTCTACCGTGCACTTGCATTTGGTACGAAGTTCAGACCGCTTTCTTTACTGGTGCAAAAACAATTGGCGGTCTTGACCACGGCTGTGGAACAGAATTTGCGCGGGGCGCGGGAAGTTAAAACTTTTGCTCAGGAAGATGCAGAAATAGAAAAATTTGCAGTCGAGAATGAGCATTCGCTTGATTTAGCGCTTATATCAGCGCGAATGCAATCACTGAATATGCCACTTTTGCTGCTGATCGCCAATTTGGGGGTTGTCATGATCATTTATTATGGTGGCACCCAAGTGATCAAGGGTCAAATAAGCATTGGCGAAATCATTGCCTTTATCACCTACATAGGCCAACTGATTGATCCCGTCCGCCGGCTGGGGATGATTATTCCTGCTGTTGCAATTGCAGGATCTTCTGCCGAGAGAGTATTTGATATTCTTGATACCATCTCGGAAGTAAAGGATGAACCCGATGCAAAGGATTTTGAAATTAATAAAGGGCAGGTAAATTTTGAGCATGTCTCATTTCAATACGGTCATAACAAAGTGCTCTGGGATATCAATTTTGAACTAAAAGCGGGACAAAAGCTGGCTTTGCTGGGTGCTACCGGCTCCGGAAAATCAACGATTATCAGCTTGCTGCCCCGTTTTTATGATCCGACTGCCGGGCGGATTTTGATTGATGGGCGGGATATTCGCTCATTTACAATTCATTCATTGCGGAGCCAGATAGGTATCGTCTTGCAGGAATCAACTTTATTTGCAGCTTCGATACGAGAAAATATCGCTTTTGGAAGTGAAGGTGCCAGTGAAGAGAAGATCATCGCTGCCGCGAAAGCGGCGCAGGCACATCAATTTATAATCGAAAGCAAATCAGGATATGATACTCGCATCGGAGAACGTGGCGTTACACTATCCGGCGGGCAGAAACAACGGCTGGCGATTGCGCGCGCCATTCTGATGGACCCCAAGATCTTAATTCTGGATGATGCGACTGCCTCGGTCGATTCTGAGACGGAGCACCTCATTCAGGCTGCTTTTAAAAATCTGGTTGCAGGTCGCACTACGTTTATCATAGCGCACCGGCTCAGTACCGTACGCGATGCGGATCTAATACTGGTCATGGATCATGGTCAAATTGTCGCTTCCGGAACCCACCAGAGCCTTTTGGCCGGGTCTGCTGAATATCACCAGATTTACGAACGCCAATTGAAAACGCAGGAAAAGCAATCATGAGCTTTTCAATTGGAAATACATCACTGGGAATGGGGCCGCGTGACGCCATTGACCAATTCGGGGGTGGTGATCCGGATGAGATCGGCAAGTTTAATGCACATGTCATCCGGCGTTTATTAAGTTATTTAATCCCGCACCGCTGGAAGATGGTGGCGGCATTAATACTGACCCTCCTGCAATCCGGATTAACCCTGCTGAACCCCTATTTGATTAAGAACGCGATTGACTTGCACATTACCCCGCACATTGTCGAAGGATTGGCGACTGTAAGCCTGCAAATTGCGCTGGTGTTTGTGGCGCTGTTCTTTGTTAGTTACGGCCAAAGCTATTTACTTTCCTGGGTCGGACAGAATGCTTTGACCAAAATACGCGATGACTTATTCCGGCATCTACAGAAGATGCAATTAGGATATCATGACAAGCATATAACCGGCGTCACGGTTTCGCACGTGATTAATGACGTGGCAGAAATCAATGAACTGCTTTCTCAGGGACTGGTCACTTTAATTGGCGATGTAGTCGTTCTGGTGGGGATCATTGTCGTTATGCTGAAAATGAGCCCTAAACTGGCGTTGCTGGCTTTCACCGTTTTACCTTTGATTGTGGTGTCAACCTGGTTATTCTCGCGACAGGCAAAAATCGCATTTCGCGAAACCCGCTCCAAAATCGCTGCCGTTGTTGGCGATCTGGCTGAGGATATCAGCGGTATGCGCGCCATCCAGGCCTTTACCCAGGAGGAAGCATCTCAAAAGCGTTTCCGGGCAGTCAACCGTGAAAACAGGAACGCCTATATCAGCGCCATGTCATTGTCCTTTGTATTCTTACCGGCAGTGGAATTCCTCGGGATGCTTGCTACCGGGATTGTGTTATGGTTCGGCGGCAGATTTGTGATCAATGAGCAGGTTACGATTGGTGTTCTGGTTGCTTTTCTTTCGTACGTTTCGCGCTTTTTCCAACCGATCCTCGAATTGAGCCGCCTGTATACAACTTTTCAATCGGCCATGGCTGGCGGTGAACAGGTCATGGCATTGTTGGATTACCCTTTGGAGATTCCGGAGCGGGAAAATGCGATCATCCTGGGGGATATCCAGGGAAAGGTGGAGCTAAGGCACGTGGACTTTCGATACACACCGGATAGTCCGATTGTTTTGAAAGACTTAAGCATGTTAATTCACCCCGGCGAAAATATCGCCATTGTTGGTGCTACCGGCGCCGGAAAGACGACCATCGCCAACATTGTTGCCCGCTTTTATGATGTTAGTGCCGGTGCAGTTTTGATTGATGACATTGACGTGCGGGATGTGCAGAAGACCAGCCTTCACCGACAAGTAGTCGTGGTATCACAAACACCCTTTCTGTTTTCACGTACAATTGCTGAAAACATCAGTTATGGGAAACCGCAAGCCAGCCTGGAAGAAATAATTCAAGTTGCCAAAAGAGCCAATGCCGATAAATTTATTGCTGCCTTGCCGGATGGTTATGACACAAAAATCCAGGAAGGGGGAGTGAACCTTTCACTTGGCCAACGCCAATTGATCAGCATTGCACGCGCCATGCTGGTTGAACCGCGTATTTTGATACTGGATGAAGCCACCGCCAACATTGATACGATCACCGAGGTACAGATTCAAGTGGCACTTGAACGCCTTTTTAAGGGAAGGACTTCCATCGTCATTGCACACAGGCTGAGCACGGTGCGGAAGGCTGATCGAATCTACGTGCTCGAGCATGGCAAAATTGTTGAAGAAGGTCGGCATGACTTGCTCATACAGCAAAAAGGCTTATATGCTGCTTTATATGATCGTCAATTTATCAATTCATGAAGGTGGTAGTTTCAGATGGCAAATTATGAAAGTCTCCAAAATACATTTGACCTTTTAGTAGCGGATAGAAGCCAGACACCCTATGCGCAATTGGTCGTTTACAAGGATGGCGAAAGGGTTGTCAATCTGGCCGGCAAAAGTGATGCGGCATTTTCTCTCGATCAGAATACCCCCTTCCTGACATTTTCCGTCTCAAAAGCCTTCACCGCCTGCGCCATCCTGCACCTGCTCGAACAGGGCAAAATTGAGCTGGATGCCCCCATCGCCGGCTACTGGCCGCAGTTTGCTTACGGCGGCAAAGAAACCGCCACCATCCGCCACGCGCTCACTCATCAGGCCGGCGTGCCTGCCCCGCACCTCAACCGCCAGATCCTGCTGTGGCCATTTTGGAGCCTCGTCACCTGGGACCTGGCGCGCACCAAAGCCGTCTACCCGCCCGGCACCCAAACCGCCTATCACCTGGTTAACTTTGGTTTCATCCTGGGCGAAGTCGTCCGGCGGGTCTCCGGTCTTCCCATCGATCAGTACCTCCAAAAACACTTCTTCCTTCCGCTTGGGCTGCAAAACACCTGGATGCGCATCCCAAAAAGCGAACTCAAACGCTCTCCCAAAGTCTTCCCTGCTTCAGACGATATGCGTACCAGCGCCACCCTCTTCAACCTGCGCCGCACCCGCCGCGCGCTCATTCCGGCTGCCGGCTTGCACAGCACAGCCCACGACCTGGCGCTCTTTTTCCAGATGCTCCTGGATGGCGGCAGGGCCAATGGTCATACCTTCCTCAAACCGGAAACCATCAGCATGGCAACCAGCTCGCAAAATGAAGGCTACGATGCCTACGTGCACTACGACATGAACTGGGGCTTTGGCTTCATCATCGGTGGCGGAAGCTTCCGGCAGGGTGCGGACCCCACCAAACTTACGCTCGGTTATGGCAGTTCAACCGCCACCTTCTCCGCCATGGGCATGGGCACCTGCATGGTCTGGGCAGACAGACAGAAAAATATCGTGACTGCGTTCACGTGCAATGGCATGCTCGGCAATGAAGGCGTCAACCAGCGTTGGGCAACTATTTCCAATGCGGTCTGGGATGCGGTGGGGTGAGGAGGAGAGATACTAACTAAAGTGTCGATTGGAATTGAGGGAAAAATTGCTATAATGAATTTTAGGTTCTGGGGAAAAGATTATTCGTTGAACGCCAAAATTTCACCAGCCAGAAAAGTCAATTTGCCCGGTTCATTTGATTGATCCGGTACGTATTTTAACAGCGTCATCTCAAGGAGCAAATATGCGCGGTTTCTTAAGAAATTTGGCAATCTTGGTTGGTATTTTTATTGTATTCATGATTTTATTTCCGAGTGTGATGAATCAAGTCGGCGATTTAATGGGAGGGTTGGGAATATTGCCATTTTTTATCATTATGGTAATTGTCTCAGCACTTCCAAAAAGAAAAAGAAGATGACTTTGACCTGAATTTGTGCTAAATTGAAACCATATAGAATCCTAAATACAAAAATGGTGATGAATGGCCAGTAATAACGAACTTGAAAAGACCCTTTGGGCTGCTGCAGATAAGTTGCGATCTAACATGGACGCGGCTGAATATAAACATGTCGTTTTGGGACTGATTTTTCTCAAATACATTTCTGATGCATTCAACGATTTGTACCAAAAGCTCGCAGAGAACAAAGGCGAATATGAGGGCTCTGATCCTGAAGACCCGGATGAGTACCTGGCAAACAACGTATTTTTTGTTCCTGAAAAAGCGCGCTGGTAATACCTGCAGGACCGCGCCAAACAGCCCGAAATCGGCAAATATCTTGATGACGCCATGGATGCCATCGAACGGATTAACCCGCCGCTCAAGGGTGTGCTTCCCAAAATTTATGCAGACCCAGAGCTAAACAAGCCACGGTTGGGGGAATTAATTGATTTAATTGGCACAATCGGTTTTCGTCAGGATGCGCACGCGTCCCAGGACCTGCTGGGGCGTGTCTATGAATACTTCCTGGGACAATTTGCTGATGCGGAAGGAAAAAAAGGCGGACAATTTTACACCCCCGCTAGCATTGTCAAACTGCTTGTCGAGATGATTGAACCTTTTAACGGTCGTGTCTACGACGGCTGTTGCGGCAGTGGTGGTATGTTTGTTCAGAGTGAAAAGTTTGTTCGTAACCACCAGGGGAACATCAAAGACCTGTCGATCTTTGGACAAGAGTCCAACCCCACCACCCTGCGGCTGGCGCGCATGAACCTGGCTATTCGCGGGATCGACGCCAAACTGGAACTAGGCGATACATTCCTCAATGACCGCCATCCGGATCTCAAAGCCGACTTTATTCTGGCTAACCCGCCTTTCAATGTGAGTGATTGGAACGGCGAGCAGCTGCGCGATGACATTCGCTGGAAGTACGGACTGCCGCCGGTCGGTAACGCCAATTATGCCTGGCTGCAGCATTTTATCCATAAACTCAGCCCCACGGGTACCGCCGGAATTGTGCTGGCTAACGGAAGTATGAACAGCAACACTGGCGGTGAAGGCGAGATTCGCAAGAATATGATCGAAGCTAACATAGTGGACTGCATGGTTGCCCTGCCTGCCCAGCTTTTTTATAATACGATGATCCCTGCCTGTCTATGGTTCCTGGCTAGAGACAGGACGAATCATAAATTTCGCAACCGTTCCAACGAGCTATTATTCATTGATGCCCGCAAACTGGGATCGATGATTAATCGCCGCAATAAAGAGTTTGCACCCGAAGATATCTCCAAAATCGCTGGCACCTACCACGCCTGGCGCGGCGAGGGCGGTGTGTATGAAGACCAACCCGGTTTTTGCAAAGCGGCAACCATGGATGAAGTTCGCGCTAACAATTACGTACTGATGCCCGGGCGATATGTAGGCACGGAAGAAGCCGAAGATGACGGTATCCCGTTTGAGGACAAAATGAATGCGCTGACGGCTCAACTGGCCGAACAATTCGCCCGCGGCAATGAACTGCAATTGCGGATTCGCGAGAATTTGAAGGGGATCGGGTATGATTTCTGATTTATACGCGTTTCCCCCTGAAAGAATCGCTCTGTCAGACGCCCTCACCAGCCAGCTTATCATGGCGCACCGCCGGCTGGCAGAACTCAAAGGCGTCGCTCCTTTGCTGCCCAATCAAGACATCTTACTGAATACCCTGGCACTGCAAGAGGCAAAAGACAGTTCAGCGATAGAGAACATCATCACCTCGCATGATGAATTGTTTAAGCAAGAATTGGACATTCCCCAGTTCAACAATGCCGCCGCAAAAGAAGTTGGCCGCTACTCTGAAGCGCTTAAGCTGGGATTTACCTGGGTCAAGGCCAATGGAGAACTTACGCTGGATGATCTGGTCGCGATTCAAGCCGTTTTGGTAATTGGAGAGCCGGGACCTGGTATACGCACCCGACCTGGAACAAAAGTTGTGAACCGCGCCACCGGTGAATTAATATACACACCACCACAGGATCATGACCAAATCGTGGAGCTGCTCGAGTGGCTGCTGGTTTTTTTCAACCAGGCTGCAAATCAAGGGTTTGATCCGCTGGTACGGATGGCATTGATCCATTACCAGTTCGAGAAAATTCACCCATTTTATGATGGCAACGGGCGAACCGGTCGGATTTTAAATTTGCTTTACCTGGTACAGCACGGCCTGCTGGATCTTCCAATCCTGTACCTCAGCCGTTATATAGTCCGCAACAATCCTGCCTATTTGGCTCAATTACGAACAGATCCCCTAGATGACAACTGGGAAGCTTGGTTGAAGTTTGTGCTGCGCGGTGTGGAGTTAACCTCCACGGAAACCATTGAGACCATTCACAAGTTAAGAGACCTGATGGCTGAAACTCAGGAAAGGATTAAAACGCAACTTCCCAAAATTTATTCGCTTGATTTGTTGAACACCCTTTTTAAGCACCCCTATACCAAAATTGATTTTGTTATCCGGGATGTGGGCGTGCAAAGGGCAGCGGCCGCAAGGTATTTGGATACCTTGGCCGCTGAAGGCTTTTTAGACAAACAAAAACTCTGGCGCAGCAGCTACTATATTAATCGTTCTTTATTCGAATTGTTGCAGGGAAAATGAGGGTATTGAAGGCGAAAACATCAGAAGCATGGACTTATCATGCATTAAAAAAGACAAATTTAATACTTGATGCGCAACTCATGTATTAAAAACAACAAAATTAATACATGACAAAAAGATAATGGTATGAATTGGCATAAATTAATACATGAGAGTTTCAACAAAATGGGAAAAGCGATGGCAGGATCAGGCATAAAAAGATGAACTATACAGATTGGAAGCAGGTTCGCCTAGTGGATTTAGCATTAATAAATGCTAAATCAATATCAGGAAAATATCCTTATGAGGAGATCGAATATATAGATACTTCCTCAGTTACAGGAAATGAATTTAGTCCATTACAAAGATTAAAACTAATTGATGCACCTAGCAGAGCTAAGCGAATCGTCCAACATGGTGACACAATTCTTTCAACCGTAAGACCTATACAAAGGCATTTTGGATTCATTCGAAATCCTAAACCCAATACAATAGCTTCAACTGGATTTGCTGTAATAACTCCCAAAAATATCAATCCGGAATTTCTTTTTTATTACCTTTCACAAGAATCTATTACAAATTATCTCAATGGAATTGCAGAAACTTTTACAACAACTTTCCCTGCATTTCGTCCTGAAGTTTTATCTGATTTGGAATTGGTGATTCCTTCCGATGAAAAAGTCCAACGCCGTATCGCTGACATTCTTTCCGCGCTGGATGACAAGATCGAGCTCAACCGCCAGACCAATGCCACGCTCGAAGCCATCGCCCAAGCCATTTTCAAGGAGTGGTTTATCAATTTCAACTTCCCTGGCGCTACCGGCGAGATGATCGAGAGTGAATTGGGCATGATTCCAAAGGGGTGGAAGGTAGCTAGGTTAGGAGAAATCCTTGATGTAAAAGGAGGTACAACACCAAGTACAAAAGTTGAAGAGTATTGGAATGGCGAATACTCCTTTGCAACTCCAAAAGATTTATCATCTTTACAATCTCCATTTCTATTAAAAACAGAACGAAGAATTACTGCCTGCGCATTCCGGTGAATTCGGCCACCGATTCCGGTGGATTGCGGCCAGTGCGGGGTGAAGAAGGACTGGTATGTTAATTATAAATCAACTGGCCGAATTGAGGTCAGAAGAACGCAACCTTCGTTGA